>Ga0208977_1000056_pt1 | contig 131646 bp, 116 predicted proteins | sample RifOxyA2_FD_184030 | JGI IMG/M metagenome (GOLD analysis project Ga0208977, IMG submission 184030) | Groundwater microbial communities from Rifle, Colorado - Rifle Oxygen_injection A2 (SPAdes) | ecosystem: Environmental > Aquatic > Deep subsurface > Groundwater | place: Rifle, Colorado, United... | reverse complement strand
TAAGCACATTTGAAGGAAGATTGATTTTGCTTCTGGATGTGAAGAGGGTTTTGAGTGAAAAAGAACTTGAGGACGTCGCAGTTATGTCAAAAACGCCCGAAGGGCGCTTGTTATAAGCTGTTTTGCGGATGCAAAACTCCTTAAAAAAATAAAAATTCATAAAAACAAAAACATATGGCAAAAATTCTCATAACCGACGATTCGGAATTCATTAGGACTATAATGAAATCGATTCTTGCGGAAGCCGGCTACACGGATGTTATAGAGGCGAAAGACGGTAAAGACGCCATTAGTAAATACAAGGCCGAGAAGCCCGATCTTGTTCTTCTGGATATTATTATGCCGGATATGGATGGCGTACAGTTTTTGGAGCAAATACAACCTGTAAGTTCCAAGATTTGCATGGTGAGTGCGGTAGGTCAAAAAGACATGATTGATCGCGCGAAAAGCCTTGGAGCTGTTGATTACATCACCAAACCTTTTGAAAAAGAAAAAGTAATTGAAACTGTAAAGAAACTTCTTTCTTAAAAAATCGCACCAATGAAAGGATCAAAAATAAAAGTACTGATCGTAGATGATTCCTATTTTATGAGGAAGATTTTGACAGATATTTTATCAAAAGATCCAAGAATCGAAGTAATGGGAACAGCTGAAGACGGGATAGAAGCTATCGCAAAAATAGAAGCCTTGAATCCGGATGTTGTGACGATGGATATAAACATGCCGAAACTAGATGGCAAACAAGCTATTAAAAAAATAATGGCTCGCCATCCCGTGCCGGTGATTGTGATAAGCGCATATACCTCAAAAGACGCACCTCTTACATTGGATTGCTTGGAATTGGGCGCAATCGACGTAGTGGAGAAGGCTTCTGGCGAAATATCTTTTGATCTTGATGATTCGACTGCTGAAATAATAGAAAAAATTGTAGCCGCATCAAAAAGCAATATCGCGATGCAAAAGAGCATTCCCGAAATGGAAAATGGTATAAAAGATTTCGTGAAAAAATTAAGCAAAAGTAATAACAAAGTTGTTGTAATAGGAGCAAGTACCGGAGGTCCGAGTACGATAGAAATGATAATTTCAAGTTTAGACGGAGATCTGAAAACTCCGATAGTGATCGCTCAACACATGCCTTATGTTTTTATAAAGAATTTCGCAGAAAGGCTTAATGGAAAATATAGAATAAAAGTTAAAGAGGCTATGCCAAGTGAGAAATTGGAAGAAGGATATATTTATATATGCGGAGCGGAAAGCGATTGCAATACTCTAATCAAAGAAAAAGATGATCATTTAGTATTTTCATGCGTGAAAAATACAAGTCCTGGGAAACATCTTTCTCCATCTGTGGACGAGTTGTTTGTTTCGGCGGCCAAGGCTGTCGGAGAAGGTTTACTTGGGATAGTTCTAACAGGTATGGGAGATGATGGGAAAAAAGGTGTTGTGGAGATTAAGAAACATGGAGGGATGGTGATTGCGCAAGATGAAGAGTCATCGCTTATTTATGGTATGCCGGACGAGGCTGTAAAAAGCGGCAGCGTTGATATTCAATTAAATCCGATCGAAATAGCTCAAGTAATTAACAAGTTTGGTGCATGAATAACGATTTGAAACAATACATGGGCTTATTCGAGACAGAGTCTAAGAAATACATACAAGACTTGAACAATAATCTTGTTAAACTTGAAAAAGATCCGAAAAATCAGAATTTGCTTTATGAGATCATGAGATTTTCACACTCGCTTAAGGGTATGAATGCAACTATGGGATTTCATAAGCTGCAAGAATTGTGCCATAAAATGGAGGACATATTTGATGCTGCTAGAAAAGGGAAGCTCGATATAACAAAAGAGGTTACAAGTGTTGTATTTGAAGCACTTGACGTTTTGGAACTGGGGTTGAAGAAAGTTATGAAAGAAGAAGCCGAACCGGAAACGCAGGAAATGGTTTCAAAACTCGAAAATTCGGCAAAACAGTCCGGAACGACAACGGAAAATATTGCCGATATTCAAAAAAAAGAGCCTGCGCAGCAGATTGAAGTGGAAGAAATAAAAGAAGTTACGGTATCTGTTGAAAGACTCGATACTCTTATGGGGCTTATGGAAGACATGGTAACTCTCGAAATGCGTCTGAGCGAGATCGATAAGACCAAAAACTATAAAAATGTAAGCGTGGAAATAGATAAATTGAAGAGGATTACTCAAGAAATTCAATACAATGTTACGCAAGCAAGAATGGTGCAGGTCGGATATCTCTTTCAACGATTCCCGAGAATGGTGAGAGATCTGGCATCTGAACAGGGAAAAGAAATAGAATTCGAAGTCGAGGGCGATGATATCAAGCTTGATAGAAATATAATCGATGAATTGAGCGAACCGCTTGTACATCTCTTAAGGAATTCTGTCGATCATGGGATAGAAAAAACCGGCAAGATCAGACTGGTTGCAAGAAGAGAGAAAAACACCGCAATTATAGAACTAAGTGATAATGGAAAAGGATTGGATTTGGTTAAAATAAAAAAAGTCGCTATTGATAAGAAAATAGTTACAAAAGAAGAGGCGGACAGCCTTGATGAAAAAGGGATAATTAATCTTATTTTCGATCCGCTTCTAAGTACAAAAGATGAGGTAACGGATGTTTCCGGACGCGGAGTTGGAATGGCTGCGGTGAAGAGCAAAATGGAAGCTCTGAACGGAGTTATACATATAGAAACAAAACTTGGAGAAGGTACCAAGTTCACGCTCGAACTGCCTCTGACCCTCGCGATAATCAAGGCGCTACTTGTCGGAGTGGAAGACGAGATATATGCGATACCTCTCAACTACATAGACAGGAATGTTTATTTCTCGAATAAAGAAATTAAGAAAGCCGCAGACAGCAAAGTTGGGATACTTGAAGGCGATGATATTCCTTTGGTAAGCCTTGCGAACGTGTTCGGGATTAAGAAAACAAAAGAAGAAAAAGATAAAGTTTTGGCGGTTGTGGTAAGGAAAGGGGATGGCAGAGTCGGACTTGTAATAGACAGGCTCATTCAAGAACAAGACATAATCGTTAAGCCATTATCAAAATTATTCAAAGGCAGAAAAGAGTTCGGCGGAATAACCGTGCTTGGAGATGGCAGGTCTGTATTAATAATAGATGTACAAAACTTAACTTAAACTTATGATTTCAAAAGAAGATTTGAAAAAAATGGGTGAGATATCGGAGGCGGGAAGTAAAAGCGCATCAAGCGCGCTTTCCGTTATGACCGGGCAAGATATAGCGATTGAGATTTCAGATCCCGAGATTGTACAGATAGAGCAGTTACAGAAAAACTCTAAAAACGGACTGGTTGTCTCGGTTTTGTTGAAGATAGAAGGAGAATTGAACGGGGAAATGTTGCTTGTATTGCCTGAATCATCGGCGATGAAATTGGTTGATATTTTATTGAGAAAGAAATCGCAGAAGACTGTGAAACTGGATAAGCTGAGCGAATCGGCACTTAGAGAAGTAGGGAATATTTTGGTGGGGAATTATCTGTCGGCATTATCGAATGCATTAAAAATGGAACTTCTTGAGTCGGTACCGGACTTGGTATTGGACACAAGAGAATCGATCATGAATTCATTGGTGGTGGAGATAAGCCAACACGGATATGAAACAATTGTATTTAAGATGGAATTCGAAGTGCAAAAAGAAGAGGTAAAAGGTGAGATGTTTATGTTTTTCAATCCTCAATCGATCGAGAAAATTCTGGAAAAAATTAAGAAATAAAAATGTCGAGTCAAATATACGAAGTAGGCATGAGCGAATATAAAATAGCGGAGAATCCGGTAATACTGGTGTCTTCCGGTGTCGGTTCGTGCTTGATAATAGCTCTTTACGATAGGACGAGAAAAATAGGAGCGATGGCTCACGCGATGTTGCCGCAAGCCGCAGATTTGCAGGCGGCAAAAGAGACTCCGGCAAGGTTTGTAGAGCAAATAATCCCAATACTCATAGAAGAAATGGAAGATGTCGGATGCAAGAAAGAGAATATCATTGCGAAATTGGCGGGCGGTGCGAATATGTTTGCAACTCTGGGTATATATTCAAGGGAAATAGGTGTGAAAAATATACAAAAAGCGCACGAAATGCTTGAGCATTTGAATATAGAAATAGATGCGGAGAATACGGGTGGAAATAACGGTCGCCATGTGGAATTCAATTTGGCAAACGGAGTGCTTTCAATAATTTCTAAAATATAAAAATATGAAAAAAGTATTAATCATTGAAGACGATTCATTTATCCAAGAAATGTTTGCGGAAAAATTCGCCAAATATGACGCGATCACCTTAAACGCAAGAACTTCTGCCAAAGGGGAGAAAATAGCAAAGGAAGAGATGCCCGACATGATAATACTCGATCTGGTACTCCCGGATGGTGATGGCTTGGAACTCTTGAAACGATTGAAGTCTAATGCGGAGACGAAACACATAAAGGTTATTGTAATTACAAATATGGACTCAAAAGAAAAGATGGAAGAGGCTCTTAGCCTTGGAGTTGAGGATTATTTTATAAAAACAAATGAATCTTTTATGTCGGTAGTAAAAATGATAAAAACTTACCTTGGACTCAAAGATGCGAAATAAAAAGCAAATAATACAACACACAGAAGTCTTTAGATCTGTTATTGAAAAGATAACGACAGGTGTTTGGGTTGCGGATAAGCACGACCGTATATATTTCGTAAATAAAGGGATTACGAAAATAGCTGGTATTGATAAGAAATCGATGGTCGGATTAAACGTCTTGAAGGATTTTGGAGAAGAAACATTGAAATACTTCAGGCCGATCTATTTAAGAGCAAAAAAAACTCTCAAGAAAATAAGTTACGACTCGATACCCGTATTGACGCCCGCCGGAGTGCAGAGCTATCAATCCGGTTGGATAATACCTTTGAAAAAGAACGGTAAATTCGATGGGATTCTATGTACTGTAAAAGATGTGACTTTTCAGGAGCAAGCAAAGGAAAAATTCGCACTCGGCAAAAAAGAGCTGGAAATAGCTGTAGATAACAGCAAGCAGCTAATATACAACTACAACATTACAAAAGGTGACATAAAATGGTCGGGCGCAATAAAAGAAGTTACAGGCTACAGCAAAAAAGATTTTGAAAAAATGGATATTAAAAAATGGAGTGAATATATACATCCGATGGATAGATATAACACTTTAAAGGGGTTGGATGCGGCTGCTAAAAATATCACCAGATACAGTGAGGAATATAGATTCAAGCACAAGAACGGTTCGTATGTTTATATCGAAGATCAAGGGATATTCTTGAAGAACAAAGACGGCTCGATAAGAATGCTTGGAACGATGAAAGATATAAGCGAAAGAAAAAGAATCGAGCATGATCTTATACAAAGCAATAAAAAATACAGAGAGCTATTCGAGCTTAGCGGAGACGGGATGTTGATAGTTGATGCGAATAAGCACGAGGTGAAAGAAGCGAATATCGCAGCGGCGGGGATATTAGGCTATACGGTCTCGGAACTGAAAGGCATGAGCTGCAATAATATTTTAGATAAAAATTCAAAAGCAACATGCGACCTTATGAGTGGCGAAAATTTATTTTTCCAGAAGAAACCGTTGGTTACAATGGAGATAAAGAAGAAAGATGGTAGTAAGATTTTCGTTGAAGCGAACAGTACGATAATAGTTTCTGAAGGCGAAAAGATAATGATAGTTGCGCTTCGCGATATTACGCAGAAGAAAGAGGTTGATAGAATGAAGACTGAATTCATTTCATTGGTCTCTCATCAGTTGAGGACTCCTTTGTCGGCCATAAGATGGGCAGGCGAAATGCTGAAAGATAAAGAACTCGGTAGTCTTAACGCAGAGCAGCTGGATATATTAACTGATATCAATACACTTAATCAGAAAATGATAGATCTTGTTAACTCTTTGCTTAATTTGTCGAAGATCGAATCGGGTAAGATAACTGTAGAGAAGAAGCCTGTTGATATACCTGTGATTTTGCAGGGTATAGTTTCAGTTTTTCAAGAAAAAATTCTTAATAAAAACTTGAAGATAATAATAAGTAAACAAAAGGGAATTAAGAAAGTGACAACCGATCCGAAGTTGCTATCGGAGATTTATTTCAATCTTATAAGCAACGCTATTAAATACTCTAACGATGGAGGTAGTGTGACGATTTCAATCCTTGAAAAAGGGAACGAAATAATATCTAGTATAAAAGATGAAGGCATAGGAATACCTGCGGATGAAGAGAAAAAGATTTTTGAAAGATTCTTCAGGGGAGTAAGGGTAACAAGAAAAGATACCGAAGGTATAGGACTGGGATTGTATATAACAAAACTTATTGTTGAAGCATTGGGAGGAAAAGTTTGGCTAGATGGGAAAGCAAAGAAAGGTTCAACATTCTATTTCTCTATTCCCAAAAAGATAATAGAATGAAATTAATCTAATCAGAAAAATGGATAAAAAAACAAAAGTATTGATAGCTGAAGATGATAAGTTTTTGAGCAAACTTCTCGAGAAGAAACTTGGAATGGAAGGATATTCTGTAATGATTGCATATGACGGGAAGGAATCGCTTGAAATGTGCAAGAAAGACCCACCGGACATCATATTGTTGGATTTGATCATGCCTAACATGAACGGATTCGAGTTTCTCGATGCGATTAAGAAAGACAGCAAGCTGAAATCAATACCTGTAATTATATTCTCGAACCTTGGACAGGATGATGATGTTAAGAAAGGATTGGCCGCAGGTGCAAAAGATTATGTCATCAAAGCAAACATCTCAATAAATGATATCGTTGCGAAGATAGAGAAATATCTCTAAGCAAGCTTCTTCGCTCGTTTCAACCTATCATCCGCATGTTCGGGCAAATCTCTGCTTGGTGCATAAGCTTCTATATACTCTTTTACGCGTGCAACAATCTCTTCGGGAGACATGCTGCTCTTTACAAGATATCCTATAGCGCCAAGCTCAAGGCCATGTTGGATATCGTCATCTGATCTTGAAACGTTTGTAAGGAATACGAACGGAATTTTCGCAAGCTTCTTATCGGCCTTCAGATGTTTAAGAAGTTCAAGGCCGGTCATTCCGGGGACCATTATGTCGCTCAAAACAAGAGTTGGAGGGTCTTTCTTTATTTGGGCTAATGCGTCTTCACCGTTTGTAGCGATATGAATATCATATCCGGCCTGCTCGAATTTATCCGCATACATGCGTCCGAAAAATCTATCATCTTCAAGAATAACAAGCTTAACCATATGTTTCTGATTTTTAAATTGACCTATATATCTATTATAGATTAATCTTTAAAAAAATAAAAAACAAATACATGGGGGACATGAAAAAACTTAAGAAGTTAACTTCTTGCATACTTATTTTCGCAATGGCGATAGGCATGAATATAGATACTGCTATGGCAGCTGTAAGCGGTACTGCGGGGTTTTCGCCTAATTGGTTTCAGGCGGGTACGCAAGGGACTCTGACACTTACAGTCAACGGCACTGGAACGACTAATATAATATGTGTAGCGGTTAAGAACCCTTCGACAAGCTATACTTGGGTTTCCGGGGTTGCATCAGGATGGACTTATAAAGTTTCCGGGGATTCAATAATTTTTGACGGAGGTCCGATTTCACAAGGCGGTAGTCAAACTTTTTCAATTACATTCAGCCCTCCCTCGGCAACCCAAGGGAGTGCGAACATCTCTGTAAAAGGAGGCAGCAGCGCATCAAACAGCAACAGTTGTCCGGGAGGGAAGACTCTGGATGCCTCTTCAACAGGGGCGCTTTCAATAGGTACAGACGGTACAGCTCCTGTGAATAACGGCATACTAAGTGTTACTGCTATAAGCTCAACGGAGATTCAAGTAATTGCAAATGCGGGAAGTGATGCGAATTCCGGACTGAACAGTTCTCCATATCAATTCGATGAAACGACAACAAATTCGGGAGGTACTGACTCCGCATGGCAGTCTTCGACAACTTATAGTGACACCGGATTAAGCCCAAATACTCAATATTGTTATAGAGTGAAAGTTCGTGATTTTGTCTTGAATGAAAGTACTTATTCTGCGCAGGTTTGTGCAACAACGCCGGCTGTGGTAACCGATTCGGATGGGGATGGATTGACCGATGCCCAAGAAGCTACGCTTGGCACAAATCCGAATAACGCGGACAGCGACGGTGATGGATTGAATGACGGAGCGGAAGTAAATACTCACAACACCAATCCTTTGGCTTCAGACAGTGATTCGGATGGTTTAAGCGATAATGCGGAAGTTTCGACGCATCTTACAAATCCTAATTCTTCAGATTCAGATAGCGACGGACTATCCGATGGAGCCGAGGTAAATACACATCAGACGAACCCATTGGCCTCAGATAGCGATTCCGACGGACTTAGCGATAGCGTAGAGATTAATACTGAAAATACCGATCCGCTAGACTCGGATAGTGATAATGACGGACTTAACGATGGAGCGGAAGTTAATACATATTTAACCGATCCGCTTATTGCAGACACTGATGGAGATGGGATTTCGGATGGGACAGAAATAACAAATGGAACAGACCCTTTGGATGCGAATGATCCGGCTATTCCGCCAACCGATACGGATGGAGATGGACTTTCTGACAGCGCAGAGACAAACACATATGGTACCAATCCGAACATGGCTGACACCGATGGAGATGGACTTAACGACGGGGCGGAAGTTAATACATATTTAACCGATCCGCTTGTCGCAGACACAGATGGAGATGGGATTTCGGATGGGACAGAAATAACAAATGGAACAGATCCTTTGGATGCGAATGATCCTGCGATTCCGCCAACCGATACGGATGGCGACGGACTTTCTGACAGCGCAGAGACAAGCATATATGGCACCAATCCGAACATGGCTGACACGGATGGAGATGGACTCAACGATGGCGCGGAAGTTAGCACATATTTAACCGACCCGCTTCTTGCAGACACGGATGGAGATGGAATCAACGATGGGACAGAAATAACAAATGGAACAGATCCTTTGGATGCGAATGATCCGGCGAGTCCAGACTTAATAGTAATGAATATTGCAAGAAATGCAGGCGACCAACTTGTATTCACATTGAAAAATCAAGGGAATCAAAACGCTTCAGGAGAAGGTTCGGTATTCGTTTGGATGGATGACGTATACTACAAAAGTTACGATTTTAGTAGCATAGATACAACATTTATGACTGCCGGCAGTCAATCCGATTTTAATACTTTTTCGCAATTCGAGAATCCTGTAGAAGTAAAAGCCTGCGTGGATGCAACAAATCAAATCGCTGAAAGAAACGAATCTAATAACTGCCTAACGGTGAATTTTAATGCGTCTGCGAATTTGGATTCGGATAACGACGGATTAACAGACACAGATGAAATAAATATACACGGAACCAATCCGAACATTGCTGACACGGATGGAGATATTTTAAACGATGGTGATGAAGTAAATACATATAATACAAATCCTTCAGACGGAGATAGCGATGATGACGGTATAAATGACGGGACGGAGATATTCATTACATTAACAAACCCTCTTAGCGATGATAGCGATAATGATGGGCTGAGCGACTATGTTGAAGTAAATACATACAATACCGATCCGAATAATTCGGATACGGATAATGATGCCTACTCTGACGGAGTTGAATTGACAAATGGTACGGATCCTTTAGATCCACTTGATCCCAGTAGCAGTGATTATGAAGGTGGTGGAGGCGGTGACAATACTCAACAACCAGCAAGCCAAACGGATGAAACATCTTATGGAGGAGGTGCTATAACTTATCCGGAAACCTCGTCGGAAAATATCGCTACTGATATTATTACAATAATCAGCGAAGAAGAGCTGATAGATCTGGATCCTGAGGATTATTTAATACCAATCGAACAGGAGGAGATTGTAACAATAGATACAGAAGCTGAAGTAGGTGCTTCCGGCACAACAGTTCCTGTAAATAGTCCGGGAGAAACAGCCACACTGGTACCAATTGCGGCAACTATCGGTGATGAAACACCTCCTGAAGTTGAGATACAGCTATTATCATCAGGAGTTATTGAAGGAGATCAATTGTATTTCGAAGGTGCAATATCAGATATCGGAGGTGTTGTAGAGGTGATCAGAATATCTCTTGATGGTGGAGTTTCGACGTTCCCAGCATCTTCTGTGACAGGTCTTGGCACTAGGAATGTGAATTTCTCATTCGACACATCTTCACTTGTAGATGGAAATTATAGAGTTATGGTTTATGCGGAAGACAACAGCGGAAACCTCGGAGAATCCGCAAGTTACGAAATAATTATAGATAAATATGATCCGTATATCGGTACGAACTTGTTTTCGGTCGGAGTGCTTGGCGTATTGCCTAACGATTCACTCATACACTCTTCCGCAGTCGGTATAACTGAGGACTTTTATATAGCTGTTGGCGGTGGTGCGACGGAGGTTACAATGACGGACTCCATGCAATCTTACAACCTCGCTTATATTCCGGAAATAAATCTCTGGAAGACAACCGTTACATATACGGATCCGGGATATAAGAACTTCACGGTCCATGCAAAAGACGGGGCCGGTAATGAAAAAGAAAAACAATTGGATTCGGTCTATGTATATGATGCCGGAGCTGTTACTGATGAAAGCACGGAAGATAAAATCTCCGATTATTTCGTAGAAATATATTCAAAAACTTCTGAAGGCGATTGGGTGATATGGGATTCTACACCTTTCAATCAGAAAAATCCTATGGAAAGTACCGGAGGTGCATTCATCTTGCCACAAGGGACTTATTACATTGTAGTTGATGCGAACGGATATAGAGAATCTACGAGCGAGCCTTTTAAAATAGAAGAAACCGGAGTGATTATCCCTGAATTGTCGCTTGAAAAAATTCCGACATTTTTCCGAAACGGCATTGCCGGATATTTATATTCGCAAATTGATTGGGGGACCAAATGGGAAGTTGCATCTGTTGAAGTGCATGATAATACCGAACCGGAAGGATTCCTTGATGTTGGAGATAAATTTCCGGAACAAGAATTATTTGGCGAGACGATTGCGACTGACGAATACAGATTGATATCAATGTTCCCTACATGGAATCCGTTCGGGAAGATGCAGTTGAATATATTCGAGTCGCTTCAAGATGAAGGGCTTAAGGATAACATCATAGTTTTCTCTACAATAGAACCGAGCGGACTTCTCTCGAGCTTCTTGGCAAGAGGACTTGAGACTATCGAAATTAAACACGATAAGATAGGAGTTTCATCAGATTATATCAATGTTGCTTCGGCGCCTTATCATTATTTGGTTGCGCCAGATGGGACGATAGTTGAGAGATCAACGGGCGTGCTTTCTGAAGAAAAAATAAATGAACTTTTTAATCAAATTAATTAATTTTTAATCTATGTTAAAAGAATTTCTTTTCAGTACTGGCAACTTCATTATCTACGTCCTGTCGGCGTTTGCAGCGTTGATTATGGGCTGGCTTATTTGGGATTCCGAGAGGAGGATTGATGAAAAAAGCTGGTATATAAAAATAGAAGCTGTAGGCTTTTGGTTTATTGCCGCCTATCTGTTGTCGGGTGGGGCTTTTGAATTTACCGATAAGATTCAAGCGGTTTTCGAAGGTATGTTCGGTATAGGACTTTTCTTGGTAGCGCTTGGACTTTATTACAATCCTACCCCGAAACTTCTTGTTGAGAAAAATAAAGCAAAATTCATCAAGAAGACCCCGATGATTTACAGGCCGTCAATTGTAGTTGCCTTTTTGCTTGGCACGATTACGCTTGCGGAATTAACGACATCCGTAGGTATGATAATGGGGAATGAGTTTTTGAGCGGACTTGCAGTTTATTTCAAGCCGGCTGATTTGATTATTTTGATATTTATATTCGTACTTTTGGCGATTAAATATTTCCCAGGGATGCAGAAGCAGTTGTCGGGAGAAACTTGGGGCTTTTTCTTCTTTATGCTTTCTTATCTATTCCTGAACATATCGTATGCACTTGTTGTGATTAACGATATAAGATTCGTGAGCCTGACTCCGGAATATGGGATCTTATGGATATTGGAAAAAGCTTGTTTGTTTATCGGTTTCGCGATTATAGGCAACTATGCGGTTTCATTCTTGAAATTCAGATTAAAACCGCAACTATTTATAACATTTATAACTTTTTCTCTAATAATATTTTTCTCGGTTACAATTATTTTCTTGCTTGTTCTGCTTGGCGATTTCCAGAAGAACACGCTTTTCAATTTGCAGGCATCGGGCAAGGCTATTGAATTATCGATGGTAGAGCTGCAAAACGATTCGATACTTGCAGTTAAAGCATTAAACAACAACAGTACTGTCGTAAGCGCGATATCGCTGGAAGATCGCAATCTATTGGACAATCCCGTACAAGACATATTAACAACAAGTGGAGCGGATTTCATAATAATCACAAATGAAGCAGGGGTATCGCTATATGAAACAAATGACACGGAAATATCAGGAGTGAATTATTCGAATGACGGATTCTTGGTGCGCGCGCTTGAAGGTGTACCGACAAGTACGATAGCGGTTGAAGAAGGCGTTCTGGCTCCAACGATTGTCGCAAAAACTTACATTGCGGTAGTGGAAAACGAGCGTCCGATAGGAGCGATCGTTGTAGGTTATTATTTTGATGAACAGCTTGTGGATGCTCTCAAAAAAAGAACATCACTGGACGTGACTATATTTGCAGATAACGTCAGAGCGGCGACAACATTCACGACCGAAGACGGGTTGAGCAGATTGGCGGGTACTGTCGAGAGTGACCCTGTTGTTATTGAAACCGTATTGCAGAAAGGAGAATCTTACCAAGGAGTAATAAATATTTTTAATAAAGAATATCTTGCGACATATTCTCCGTTAAGAGATTCGGATGACAATATTATAGGGATGATTTTCGTTGGAGAGCCTTCAAAAGTATTGATTGCAGTTGCGCAAGGTTCAGTCCAAAAAACTCTAAAGCTGGTTTCTCTCTTGATAGTGCTTTCATTAATCCCAACTTATTTCATGGTGAAGAAGATGGCGATAAGGCAGATGATATAGGGTAAGGAGCAGACAGCAAGGAGCAGAAAATACAAAAGAGGCAGTCTATACTGACCTGTTTCAATGCTTCTTCATCTGCTGTCTGTGTCTTGCTGCTTGTTCCTTACCCTAAAATGGCCTCTTCACCTTCGGCCAACCTTTCCAAACCGTAATTCCGCACCATCTCGGGCCTTCGGGGCATGGACCTTCTTTGCCAGTATAAGTGCCAAATCTGCGATTGAAACACGGCGGTCCTATATGTTTCGCCAGCCTTGGATGTACTGCTGTGACAGCATCTAATTCATCTCTCGATGCTTCGTAAATTTCCAACTGCGCGTTGAAACATAGTCTTAGTCTCCATTTGTGTAAGAAATTCAAGAAAGAACCGTTTTGAATAAATCTGACATTCACGGCATTTGGTAATAAGTAGCACGCATCGCCGGCAGGCACTCCCATCTCAATCAGGTTATTTTTGGCCTCCCATAGCATATCCATAGTCTCCTTATAGAGAGCTGAAACCTCACTGTTTTTTTCTATAACACTTGGAGTGTAATAGTCAGGCCTTGATGTATGTACCTTAGACAATAGCGGCCTGCACGCAGGTGTCATTCGATGTCTCTGATCTTGCGAATCGGCCGTATGGCTTAAGCGTTTTTTGAAAACATAATTCACATTATTGAGAGATCTCATAACAGGGGAGTGAGCCCAATTATTGAGTGTGTCTAATAAATATGGATTCTTTTGTGGGTTTAAAATTTCCTCAATAATCTCATCCGTGCTTTTAGCGGTTCCGGTCGCAATTCTTACGGATTCGGCAACGACCTCTTCGGCGTTTTTATCATAAGAAATGAGTTTTGAATTTTTCCCACCTAAGTCCATATCGAAGCTCGAACCGAAATCATTTCCGCCAATAAATTTATCTTCAAGTGTATCCTCGATCGTTCCTTCGCCGATTTTGCTTATGAAATCGGGATCTACCTTCTTAACTTCCTCGACCATCGCAGCAACAACCTCACGTGCTTCGGTCGGACAATCGCAAGCATTCGCCATGCGAATATACCTCTTGAGTACAAGTCCTGAAATCGTGTGATAAAGGCTTGTGTTGGCGCAAATCGGCAAGACGTACCTGCCGTTCTCGATAGCTTTTTTCTCAGAATCGATTCTGATGTTTTTCTCGTCCTGACCTTTTATGCGACCAATCCCAGCCATCAATTTGTAATTGTCCTCTTTCAGAAGCTCGGAAATGCGCTCATAAGCAGACCAAGCCTTGGTGACGGCATCTTTATAGATCGACATAGCTTCGCCCTCGAGAGATGGCACATAGACCGAAATCTGATCCATTACGACATACCTCTGCGAAGTCTGATCAGAATTATAGAAAGGATGAGAATGTAAAAAACTCCAAACGCACTGACGCGAAATCCCGCTTATACCGAAAACGAAAGTCGCATGTTGGAATGGGGTATGATGGCCGGCCTTAAAAATCGCCTCTCCAATCCTAGAGCGTTGGCCTTCGGTAACCTCTTTCGGATCTACAACAGAAGGGCTATAGCAGGTACGCGCGCTTGCGATCGAAAGATCAAACGCGGCGGGCGTATAAGATATAAGTTTAACTTGCGGTTTTTGAGGTGAAAATTCTGGCATCGGAATAAAGATACTTGCAGGAAAGAGATTTGCAAAAAAATACGCCAAAGGTAGATAGCTAAAAAGCCTAAAATATGTTAAAATATTAATATGTTTAAATGGCTTTTAAATCTATTCTCCCCATACGTTAACCCTTTCGAGCGAAAGGTGGGCAGGTTTTTCAAAAATATCAAATCAACAAGCAATCCGTTCGCTGTACAGCAAGAACTTGCGAAGTTGATGCAGGAGAATTTGGTTGTGCTCGACCTCTTCATGGAGAAGAAGTACAAGAACTACAAATATCTCAAAAAAAGTGTTCGTCGACAGATGTATAAGAACGTCGAAGTGTTGAACAAAGAATTTGATCAACACGCTGCGGGAACGTTAGAAAAAAAGAAATATGTAGAAGCGATAATGTCTTATCTCAAGCCGGGATCTCATTATCAATATGAGAAGGCTGCTAACTTCGGAAAACTTCTCAAGGATCCTACGAAAGAACCATTGATAGGCGACTGTAATCAGATAGTTACCCTTTATGCTTATCTGTATTCGCGCAAGTTTCCAATTACAGATCTTCAGATAAAAATCCTCCCGGGCCATGTCTGTTTGCATATGGACGGGCATGATATAGAGGCGACAAACGGAACTTTTCAAGAATATAAAGAATTCGAGCATATCCTTCCGATAACGGAAATTATTTCGACAAATCTTCTCGATACGACAGATATGACAGAGGAAACGGGAGAGATAGACCCGCGAACAATCGTGAAACGAGCACAATTGGCATATATGATTAGCAGTATGAAAGATTTGGTTACAAAAAATCTCAATGTCTCATATAGGAACCTTGGGATTATGCTTATGGATAGGCAGAAATTTGATTCGGCGATTTTCTTCCTTGAGAAACTTGGCGACCAATCGCTTATCAGTACTGCGTATAGAAATGCGGGGGTCTTTTATTTAAACAAAAAAGATTTCCGTCGTGCATCTCATTACGCAGGCAAATCCGGCGACGAGAAGTTGAAAACAACAATAATCCGCAATCAAGGTGTCGCGTTTTATAATAAAAAGGATTATAAAAAGGCGATTTCTTACTTCCAACAGATGGGAGATCTCGAAATGGTGAGGGCTTGCAAGATGGGCGAATACAGCCTGCTTGCGAAGAGGGTTAGCGGGGTTAAAACCGTTGCAGATGCGAAAAAATATCGCTCTACTTATCAGCATATGCTTGAACTCGCCACTGCGGCCGGAGACGAAAATGCGGTGGCTTCAGTTCGGGATGTACTAGGGAAGATATAGAGGTTGTGAATAAAAAAGTTATACAAAACCCGCGAGCTTGACAGGAGGGGGCTTTTCGAGTGTAATATGGCGCACGTATGACAGAAATACCTAGTCAAAACATCAAGGATCAAATAGGTGTATTGAAGTCGCAGATGGTTGCGAAACCGACTGCCGATGTATCTGCTTTTATAGATAAAACACCTGAGCAGATAGCGCAGTGGGCGGAATCTGAGCCAATAGCACAAGTTTTAAGTATATCTAAGGCTGCACCTTTTGAAGTGGAGAAATTCAAGAAGGCAAACGAGATATTGAAGGGTAAAGGATCTCAAGAAATTACATTGATTGATCTTGGAGAAGCCGAATCCGGAATATGCAGAGAAATAACGACAGAAGTTGTTTCTCAGGCAAGAGAAGCATTCCATGCTTTTGTAGAAGAGATGTTGAAAGATGAAAATATCAATTTATTAACATATGAGTTTAATAATTTTACGATCAGAGAAGGAAGGAAACTGGAAGATCACCATTATTGGAACAACATGGGATTGGCCGATAAGGAAAACGGCTTGCGAAATGAAGTTATGGGAGCGATAGATGAAGTGATCGCAAAAGTGTCAAAAGTCCTCGAGAAAAAAGTCGATCCGACTCTGGTTGATAGCAGTAAGCAATTTGAAACATCTCAAGATAGATATAGAGGGTTGCTCTTAGGTCTTATAAGTGACATGGTACGAGGAATTTTCTATCAAGAATTAAATCCTGATAAGGTAAAAGCGTATAAGCCTAGAGAGATTGCGATAGGGGTGATAAAGAAAATGCACGATGGTCTAATCCGTTAATTCTCTCCCAGGAGAATTTTGCAAGAATTAAAGAATTGTTACAGCTTGTGATAATAGAAAAGGTCCCTCCGTCTCGCGTTGCGAGACTACGGGACTGGTGGGCATGAGAGGACTTGAACCTCCAATCCCGTGAGGGAACTACGACCTGAACGTAGCGCGTCTGCCATTTCGCCACATGCCCTTGGTCGAACTAACTGGCAATCTGTGTTTTTTTCGCGTGCACTCTGGATTTCCAGAAGAAAAATGCTACAACGCCGAATGTGATTGCCGGAGAAACATAGCTTGGAATCTCAACGCCATAGCTGTCTAGAATCATAACCATTCCCAAGAACAAAATAGAATACATAGCTCCATTCTTCAAGAATACATATTTTTTAATTCTATCTATATTTCCGATTGTGATTTCTCTAACTACAAACGCTCCCAATCCATTGCCAAGTAATATCAATGGAACCGACATCGTGAACGCGAATGCTCCAAGAACTCCATCTATTGAGAATGTCGCATCAATAACTTCAAGATAAAGAATTTTGCTTATATCTGATAAATTCCCACTGGAAGCTAATTTTTTCTCGGCCAATTCGGCGTTTTGCTTGAATCCATGAGTTATGAAAAAAGCTGTCGAACCAATAACGGATCCGAAAGCCATAACCGGATTTACCTGCAAATCATTCCAAACCAACACTGATAAAATTATAGATACAACAGCATAAAACCAGATGCCATTTTGATAGAAAAATTTCTCTCCTTTAATTCCAAAATTCTTAGGTTCCAGAAACAACCAGTGGAAGAATAAAAATATCAAAAACACGCCACCTCCGGAAAGGAGTATAGGGGCGGATTGTTCAACGGCTTCGATGACAGCAGGATCGCTACTGAAAGTAGCCGTCAAAGCGTCGATCGGCCCAAGTCCGGGTGTTGCAACCCAAACAATAATCCAAGGCAATAGACCTCTGACCATGAAAACCGCGATAATCAGACCGTAAACAAGAAACCATCTTCTGGCCTTAGGCTTCATAGTGCCGAGAACCTCGGCATTGATTATGGCATTATCTATACTCGAAATAGTCTCAAATAAGCAGAGACCGAGAACTACGACGATGAGAGAAATTATATCCATTTTGTGTTTTGATATGGCCGTCACGTGACGGCGAGTTGTTTTTTCTCCGCAGGGAGAATAGGAAGGAGTTTCGCTTGTGCGAAACAACTCATAATAAAAGTGCTCCGTCCCTCGCGTTGCGAGGGCCTACGCACTGGTGGGCCCGGCTGGGATCGAACCAGCGACCAATCGGTTATGCTTATCACTATCGTTTTCACGACCCTTTTCAGGTTTGTAATCTGGACTATACCTTGTCCCGCAAGATGAGTTTTTGCTTGTGCAAAAACAAACTTGATAATATTGCGCTCTTTGAGCGCTACGGGACCCTGCCATCTAGTCTCTACACCTTCATCACATAATGTGAAGCTTGGCTCGGGATTATCATCGCATTTGCTGCGGTAAGACTTCCCCGAATTTGACAGGTTATCGTTAACAAATTGCTTCGTTAACAGCCCTATGACATGGATACGTATCTTTGACTTAGCATCCACATCCTTAAGCCGACTGCTCTAACCACTGAGCTACAGGCCCTGATTTTGAAAGAACGGATTTCGACAAAAAACATTCTAGTATAAAACCACAAAACTTCAAAAACTTTTCATCAACCCTACTTCGCAGCCTTCTTCACAGGCTTAGCAGCGATTGTTCTTGCCAAAAAAGCTTTTTTCCTTGAAGCCGTATTCTTGTGCATAAGATGTTTCTTTGCGGCCATATCTATTAACTTTTGAGCTTTTGAAAGAGATTTTACAGCAACATCGGCCTTGCCGGCTTTTACCGCATCCATAACCTCTCTGATAGCAGTCTTATAATCCAACTTCGTCTTAAGATTGCGTTTTTGGTGAGTTCTTGATTGTCTTAGAGCTTTCTTTGCGGCCTTTATAATTGGCATAAAATTTTTCTAAAAAATAAGCGAATGAAAATATAAAGAAATCCCTTGAATAAGTCAATAATGATTTTATCGGTATTCGCAATTCGGTATTCGATATTCCACCTTTATTTAATGTCGGTCTGATATTTTAGGATAAATTTTTCGGCGCACGAAAAAATAAAAATTATAACCAAACCAAAAAATGAAGAAAAAAATCTCCATACTGCTGATGTGCTCGCTTTTAGTTCCTGTTCTACAGATGGAAAACGTATCGGCTGCATCAGCGTTAGACGTCGTTATAAACGAAGTCGCATGGGCTGGATCGCTGGACAGTTCATCAGATGAATGGATAGAGCTCAAAAACAACACAAGTTCTGCTATAGACCTTACAGGATGGTCTATATTGGACGACGGATCCTCAACTTACAGTCTGTCCGGAACCATACCGGCGAACGGATACTTTCTTATAGAGAGTAATGAGAGTGCAATTTCCACGATATCTGCGGATAGCGTAGTCACTCTTTCACTTGCCAATACCGGCGACTCGCTTGTATTGCAAGACGCTTCCGGGAATACGATAGATACGGTAGACGGAACCGGAGGTGCATGGATGGCGGGAAGCAATACGACTAAGTCAACAATGGAAAGAATAGACTCAAGTGCTTCCGGCGATTCGAATTGGGGTGAATGTACATCCGGTAACGGCAATCTATCAAGTGCAGGTTCAAGCATCCTTGGAACGCCAAATAGCCTGAACAGCGTCAGCACAAGTTCAAGCGGCACAACGGTTTCATTAAGCATTTCCGATTCAAGTCCGGAAGTTGGAGATTCAATAACCGTTACAGCGGCAATTTCCGACGTGACTGATCTCTTCTCTTATGGATTCGATATCGATTACGACGCTTCAGTTCTTGATTTTCAATCAGCATCCGAAGGCTCATTCTTAAGCGTTTCAAGCGCAGTACAGACAGCTTTCAATGCGGAATTGCAAGATGATACTGAAGGAGTTTTGGTAATAGGAGATGCTAGGACTCAAACAGAGAAAACAGGAGTTTCAGGAGATGGTACGCTTTTTACAATCCAATTCAATGTAATCGGCGGCAACGGATCTTCGGCAATCACTATTGATACAAGTGCAAGCTTCATAGCAAATACAACAACAGATATAGAAGCTAATATGGAAAACACATCAATAACGGTATTGTCAGGCGCGGAACAGGTTTCGAATCCTCAATCTGCTGAAGGAACGGACAGGTACTCAATAGCCCTTGCATGGACAGCTCCATCCGCAGGCGCAACCTCGTATAGAGTCTTAAGGCTCAATCAGGAAGGCGATTACGAAGAGCTCGGTACCGCAACCGGCACGACATATACGGATAGTAATAACATAATCCCGAACATCACTTATACTTATCAAATAATCACGATAAAAGGAGTGTCGGAAAGCTCGGCGGTTTCTGTAACGGGAATTGAAACAAGAGGTATAAAAGGCGACAACAACAGGTCGGATAGAGTTGACGGGCGTGATCTCGAAGCTCTCGCTCAACACTACGGTGAAACATATGTCGATAGCACATATGAAGATCTACTAGATACTACTTATGATGGATCGATCAACGGCAGCGATCTCATAGATGTCGGTATAAATTGGGCTGTAACTTATTCGGAATAATTGACAAGCAAGGAGGCCGAACCTACCGGTTCGGCCTCCAACTTAATCACGAAACAATGAGAAAAACAATATTAGCATTTCTGATTTCGCTGGCATTGATACAGACGGTAAACGCTGAATCTGACGGAATATACATGAAGACTTATGAAGTAGATGATGGCGAACTTATAGTTGAAATAAAAGCATTGGACATGACGATTCCGGTGATTGGTATGGCTTTTGATCTATATTACGATCCTTATATAATCGAGTACGAGTCTTATGAAGAAGGGGAGTTTTTTGAGCGCGGAGGTGAGCCGATTTATATGGTTGCGGAAGATGTGGATGAAAAAGGGAGGAAAATAATTTCCGGGGTCACGTTGAGGCGAATAGATTCGCAAGTTGATGACATGGGATTGATAATGAGTTTTCATTTTAAAATTCTTAAACGTGAAAACATTATGTTAAAATTCGATGATGCGGTGATTTCAAGTCTGGAAGAAGGAGCTCGGGTGGACTTGACGAATATCGAGTGGACGAATGCGAATATGAATTTTGCAACAGAGGAGATTTCAGAAGAGGTCGCCAAGACGCAAGTCGAAGATTACAAGCAGATCGAGACGGGAACTGGATCGGCGATTGAAAACACGAAAAGTACGCTTTATACCGATGTATTTATGCCGGAAGCGATTGCAGCGGGATTGCTTCCAATAGCAATCGGCGTCTGTTATATTTTATGGCGCCAGCGCAAGGACACGAAGTATTCCTTGCGCAATAGTATAAGCCGTTTTGTTTATACAAAACTCAATAATAAAAAACATGAAGAAAAAACTGATATTGGCGTCTCAGAGCCCGAGAAGGAAAAGTCTGATTACAGAACTTGGACTGAAATTTAAAACAGATCCTGCAAGAAATTTTCAAGAGAAATTCGAAACAAAAAACTCTTCGCCTGCGCAAATTGTTGTTCACAATGCGGAAGGAAAAGCTCTTGAAATAGCGCAGAAACACAAGAACGCATACATACTTGGTGTAGATACGATAGGCTCTTATAAAGGCGAGATACTTTCCAAACCGAAAAACACAAAAGACGCGAAAAGGATACTGCGATTCATAAACAATACAACTCATGAAGTAATATCGGGGATATGTATAATTTCGACAGATAAAAAAGGCAAAATCGTTAAGAAAATATCAGACTTCGAGCGGACATATGTCACATTCGATCGCATGACCGAAAAAGAAATTGATGCATATATCAATTCGGGCGAGTCGATGGACAAGGCTGCGGCATTCGCGATACAGGGTCTTGGATCTTTATTTATAAAAAAGATAGACGGAGATTATTTTAATGTCGTGGGTCTCCCTATATTTAAAATGAAGAAGATGTTTGAAGAGCTTGGAGAAAAATTAGTATGATGATATAACAGAGCTAGGGAAGCGAAGCGCTCACTAGCTCCATATTATCAAGCTCGTTTTGCGCAAGCGAAACTCCTATAAATAAATTTAAACAAAAATAAAAATGTCAAAAAAAGGAGGCAAAATAGCATTGGCTCTCGGACTCGTAACCGGAGCACTGACAGGGATTTTATTCGCGCCTGAAAAGGGGAAAAGTCTTCGCGATAAAATCATGCATGAGAAAAAAGACGGAGGGAGTGGTGCAAAAGCGGTTGGTGACAACTTGAAAAAAATGGGATCTGAAATCTATGATCTCATGAAGGAAATTGCAGAAACGGAAGAGGTAAAAGGTGCCTTCAGCAAGGCGAAAGGAGCGGTTGCAGATATGACGAACGTTAAGAAAGAAAAGCTTGATGAGTTGTTGCTTAAGGCTCACAAGAAAGCTGATGAGATGAAAAAAATGGTAACGCAATATGTCGCTAAGAAAAAGACTGCGACAATAAAAAAGGCGAAGAAAATTGTTAAGAAAAATGCAAAAAAATAACAAGCCGATAATAGGTATCATAGGTGGAAAGGGGAATATGGGTTCCGTATTTGCAGATTTTTTTGAAGGGCTTGGGTACAAGGTTTTGATAAGTGATTTGAAGACCAATCTCAAGTCGGCCGAATTGGTTAAGAAATCAAATGTTGTTATCGTTTCCGTACCAATCGATAAAACAATAGAGGTAATAAAATCCATAGTCCCTCTTCTTAAGAAAGATCAGCTGTTAATGGATTTTACATCCTTGAAGGAAGCCCCAATTGCCGAGATGTTAAAAAGCAAGGCTTCGGTTATAGGACTGCATCCAATGTTCGGCAATTCAACCTTCGGTCCGGGACAAAAGATACTGGTGTCTCCGGCAAGATCGGGGAAATGGATGCCATGGATAAAAGAGGTGTTTGAAGAAAAAGGTGAATTTATTTTGAAAACAATTTCTCCGCAAGATCACGATAAACTTATGAGCTTGGAGCAGGTACTTGTGCATTTTACGGATTTTGCGTTTTGCAAAGCGCTGCAAGAAAGAGGAGTTAAGGTGGAAGATATTCTTTATTACGCAACTCCTGCGGCCGGACTCAAGATGGAGATGGCGGCGAGACTTTTATCGCAAGACGCAGGGCTTTATGCGAATATACAGATAAACAATAAATACTCCGAAGATGTGATTAGAACATTGCTCAAGACATCTGCGGAACTTTTTTATTTGGTTAAAAATAAGGACTTAAAAGGTTTCATGAATTATTTCAATACGGCAGGTGAGTTCCTTGGGGATTACAGGACGAAAGCTCAAAGCGAAAGTGATTGGTTGATATTTCAATGGCTGGAAAAATTTAATCAAACTGATCATATAAAAAAGGGAAAATATTCCAAGTCCGATATCGGAGTTCTTGGCCCGAAAAATTCCTATAGTCACCAAGCTAGTGAAAAAATAATTAACAGTATTAAGCTGAAAAACGATATTTGTTTTATGAGCAGTATAGATGAGATCTTCATGGCTGTTGAAAAAGGAGAGATATTCGCCGGCATAGTTCCGCTCGAGAATTTGATAACGGGAACAATAAGAGAGACTATGGATAATTTATTTAAGAAAAATATAAAAATAGTTCATGAATATAAAATGGATATACACCATTGCTTAGCTGTTTTGCCGAGTGTTGGCGCGAAAAAAGGAATAAAATCTATTTATTCACATCAGCAAGGACTGTATCAATGTTCCGATTTTATTAAGAAGCATTATAAGAACGCGGAGTTGATAAATAAGCCGAGCACGTCTTGGTCTTTTGATTATATTAAGAAGCTGCATTTGAATGATGCGGCGGTGATAGCATCGGAGAAAACCGCCATTGAAAATGGATTCGAAGTGATTGCGAAAAACATCGAGAACGATAAAAACAACAAGACGACTTTTGTTCTGATAGGGAGGCAAAACATGAAATTGAAAACGAAAAAACAGAACAAGGTTTCAATCTCATTTCATTTTTCACGCGATAATGCAGGAAGTTTATATGGGGTGCTTGGAGATTTTGCCAAGGCGAAAATAAATCTGACAAGGCTCGAGTCTCGTCCGGCCGAACATAGATTGGGCGAGTACATATTCTTTGTGGACTTCGATGGTACTGTCGCCGCAGCGGAACCAGTCTTGAGGGCAATCAAGAAAAAAGTCGCGAAACTCAAGATACTTGGAGAGTATTAACCTCTGAGCTCTTTCATCATCTTCAGTCTTTTATCTATAAGCTCTTTCGTTCCGATATCCTTTCTGTAGAAAACCGGCCCTTCCACCATACCAAGGGCTGAAGTTGCGATTGCGGAAGCCTCATCAAGACTATCAGCGATTCCAACAAAAGCTATTGCCCGAGAGCCACTTAGATAAAGACCATCTTCGCGCTGATCCACAGATGCATAATAAGTTTTAACTTGAGGTGGGATAACTCCAACCTCGACTTTCTTGTCTTTGCATGGATTGTCAGGATACCCTTCCGGTACTAAGTATTTGCAGACCGTAGCTTTTTTCTCAAACTCGACATTCAAATCGGCAAGAGTTCCATTTATCATCGCGAGACAAATATCTACAAAATCCGTTTTCAAAATAGGCAAAACATTCATTGCCTCCGGATCGCCGAAACGCACATTATATTCAATCAATCGGACTCCATCGCGAACGGCAATAAACCCGCCGTACATGATCCCTTTATAATATTTGCCGGTTTCTTTATAGAGAGCTTCTGCGACAGCAACATTAATGGCCTGAGCATCTTTCACGTCCGACTCTTGCAAGAAGGGGAGGCTGTGATTCTCGCAACTATAAGTGCCCATTCCACCCGTATTTGGCCCTTTATCTCCGTCATAAGCGCGTTTGTGGTCTTGAACGGCAGGCATACTCACAACAGTCTTCCCATCGACAAAAGCCATCAAGCTGAACTCCTGCCCAATAAATTTCTCTTCAATAACAACCTTGCCATCGCTGTTCAAACATTCAAGAGCATATGCGATACCTTCATCAAGAGTTTTTAAATGATCTCCGGAGACTTTAACACCTTTGCCACCTTTGAGCCCGTCAGCCTTAACAACATAGTTTCCGCCAAGTTGTTCTATGAAATCTTTCACTCCCTCCGGTTTATAAAAAACTTTGAACTTCGGATTCCCCAGTATCGAATATTTCTCAAGAATATTTCTGGCAAAAGACTTGGAAGATTCGAGTTCTCCAAGCTGTTTGCAAGGTGCAACAGATTTAATCCCGTTTTCCTCAAGCAGATCCACAACACCGTCTGCAATCGGAGCCTCCGGTCCAACTATCGCAAAATCGGGTTTAATTCCAAGCGCGAAATTTTTCAATTTATCAAAATCTTTCAAATTACCAACCTCATAAGAACTGGATAATGCAGCAAGTCCCGGATTTTTTGAGGAACCGTAAATGTGAATCTCAGGTTGGTGAGAACTTCTCTGAAGAGTCTCGGCAATTACATGCTCTCTCGCCCCGCTTCCGATTATAAGTATTTTCATATATTAACTTGTAACTATTAGTTAGTAACTTGAAACCCGAAATTACTATCTCAACTATGTCACTTCTGCCTCATCCCTTCCCATCTGCTGTCTGTGTCTTGTGTCTTGTGTCTTGCTCCTTACTTACAGCAACGGCACCTGCGGCATATCACTGGTTATAACTTCCGCACTAGGATTTGTACCCCTCCTATCACATTCCCTATCAACCTCGGCTTTTTTCAAAACGTCCTCATCGATATTGCCGGTCGGATAATCACCATTGAAACAAGCCAGACAGAAGTTTTCAACGCCGGCATATTTAACGGCATCAACAAGATCATCGAGAGTTTGATAGAAGAGCGCATCTGCACCGATAGCTTTGCATATTTCATCATGATCGAGTTCGTTTGCGATGTACTCTTTTCTTGTTGGTAAATCGATTCCATATAAACATGGGAATTTAAGCATCGGCGCCGCGGAAGCGAAATAAACCTTTTTCGCTCCGGCTTGTCTGACCATATCTACAATCTTCTTGGAAGTATTTCCGCGAACTATACTGTCATCGACAAGCAAAACGTTTTTACCCGCTATTTCAGGTATGTTTGGAGTGAGTTTGTATTTTATGGATTTCTGACGAATACCTTGTCCGGCCATTATGAATGTCCTGCCGATATACCTGTTTTTGATAAGACACTCGCGGCATTTAATTCCTACTTTGTCGGCAAGTGCCGTAGCGGTAACTCTTGAAGTGTCCGGAACGGCTGAGATAACATCAATATCGAGATTCGCTTTTTTAACTTGTTCGGCAAGTTTTTCACCCATTTTCAACCTTGCCTTGTAGACAGAGATTCCATCCATAACGGAGTCCGGGCGGGCAAAATAAACATATTCAAAAATGCAAGGAGTATGTTTCTTGTTTGTGATTTTTTGTCTGTGAACTTTTCTATCATTATCTATGAATATCGCTTCGCCAGCACCTATATCGGAGATTTTTTCAAATCCGAGAAGTTCTAGCGTTACGGATTCGGAAGCAAAAATGTATTCCGTGTTTAGACGTTCCCTTTTTCCGAAAACACCGGGTCTGATACCATGCTGATCTCGGAATGCGACCATACCTTGTCCAGCAATATGAGCAACTACCGTGTAAGCACCGCTTATTTTCTCATAAACCTCTTTGACTGCATCCCAAACTTTCTGAGGTTCGAGCACTTTTCCCGGATTTTGCCTTCTGAGAGCCTTTGCGAAAATGTGTAAAATAACTTCAACATCGCAATCGGAATTTACCATAACAAGTTCATTGTCCTTCAAATGCTCCTTCATCTCTTTATGATGCATAATGTTTCCATTATGAGCCATCGCGATCCCGTAAGGAGCTGATCTTGTAAAAGGCTGTGCATCCCTGATGCCTCCTCCGCCAACGGTCGGATATCTCAAATGGCCGATTCCTATTGATCCGCCGAGATTTTTCATAACTTCAGGAGTAAAAACATCTCGCGTTAACCCCATGCCCTTATGCGTGTTGAAATGTTCGCCGTCATAAGTTGTAATTCCGCACGCATCTTGTCCTCTGTGTTGCAAAACTACCATCGCATCATATAGATCATAAACGACATTCCCACTACCATAAATTCCAATTACTCCACACATAATTTATAGGGTTAAAGTTTAAAATGTTTTTTATAAGCGATGAGTGTGTTTTCCATCAAGCAAGCCACAGTCATCGGCCCGACTCCTCCCGGTACGGGAGTTATATAAGATGCTTTTTTGAAAATCTTCTCAAAATCCGTATCTCCGACCAATTTCCCATCGACCTTGTTTATACCGACATCTATTACTATAACACCTTTCTTAACCATATCTGCCGTAATCAATTTCGGCTTGCCGACGGCTACAACAAGCAAATCCGCATTCTTAGTATGTTTCTTGAGATCCTTCGTATCTATATGACAAGTCGTAACGGTCGCATTTCTATTGAGCAACATTATTGAAATAGGTTTCCCGACAATATTACTGTGTCCGACAACAGTAGCGTCAAGCCCGCGAACATCTATTTTATAATGATCCAGAATTTTCATAACTCCCTTGGCTGTGCAAGGTGCCAAATCTTCAAATTCCTTCGAGAGAAAAGTCTTCCCAACATTATAAGCATGAAAGCCGTCTACATCCTTATATGGGTCGATCGCCTTTATAACTTCTGGCGCATAAACATGTTTAGGTAATGGTAATTGAACCAAAATCCCATGTATATCATCTCGCGCATTTAAATCCTTAATCTGCGAAATAATGCTCTCGGTAGTTGCATCTTTCTCGAGAATACTTATTTGCTCCCACGCTATTCCAACTTCTTCGCACGCACGTCTCTTATTGCGCACATAGGTCAGACTGGCTGGATTTTCCCCAACCAAAAAAACCGCGATCTTAGGTTTGATCCCTGTTTGCTTTGATAATTGATAGACCTCTCCCTTGACCTTGTTTAGAACCAAACTTGCGACCAGCTTGCCATCTAGTATTGCCATTGGTAAGGGAGGATTAGGCAAAAAGATATTACCAGTAAGCTGGGGCGAAAACAAAGGGATTTTGCAGGAGTTTCCCTATATTACCTGTCACATTGAGCCGAATTTTGGTATAATCATATGATATGCCTATACCAGATTTCGAACTCAAGCCGTCAGAAGACCAAGTAGAATCTTTCATAAGAAGGAATGATACTGCCAGAAAAGAATTATCTGACTTGGAAGCGTGGCTGAAGGAGCTTGCGGGTATGTCGGAGGAAGAAAGGATGAATTATATTCCACCGGAAGAGTCACGCACCAGATTCAGAGCAAAGGTTCTTGATATTTATGAAGAGGGGCCTCTGACAAAAGAAGAAATTGAAGAATCTTTTACGACAGATAATTTGAGACGACTTTCTCTTGAAGAATATGTTGCGTTGTTGCGAAAAGTGCCTGCAAAATTTATTACGCATATAACCAGACACGGATTCTGCGATAGAACATCTCATCATCATTTTGATAAAGAATCTTTTCATCATGGATTTGAAGGCCTTTTGGCAGGAAGGAATATCCAATCCGGTATGGACCGTATAGCCGAAGGTGAATGGGATAAGGATAAAGTTCGCTTAATGCTGCGAGAAATAGGGATACCTAGTGAATACTGTAAGACAAGAGGCGATGCGGTTGAAATACTGAATGAATTTTCAAGAAGATCTGTAACAGGACTTCCGACATCGGATTTCACGGATTTGAATGCGGTTCATGGTGCTCTGGACTATGTAGCCGACTGGTATTACGGCAGCGAAATTGGGAATCAAATCTTCGTTTTGTATCCGGCAGCATTTGTAGCCTCTCAATATGAATCTACGAGCCAAAACGGCAATGTTCCGGATAATTTTGCGCAACCGAAAGACAGCAGACATGATGCTAGGAATGATATATGGATGATGCGTAAAGGTGACGAACGAGGCATTTTACCTCTTGATGCTGGGATAGTATTCATACCGGCAAATGCAAGAGTGAATCCGAATACAGGGTCGAAATATGAAATAGCAGAAAACGGATCAAGAGAGGAAGGCTCGCCTTTGACACAAGAGTCGATATCATCTCAAGAATACTGGGAAAATTATTTCAATCGCACAGGCTATAGACCTTCAAAAATAATTTATTATGATGAAGAGGATCCAAACGAAGCGCTTGAAGAATTTAGGCGAAAAGCCAGATTACCGGACTCTCTTCATGATGGATTGAATCTGAAAACTATGTTCCAAACAAGTACAATGGGACTTAGGGATATGGATGCAAAAATGGCTGCACGAAAACAAGAATTCAAGAATCTCGCCGAAGGTATAATAAACGAAATGTACCCAGCCGGTGATATCTTACCTGATTGGCTAAAAGCCTCTGAGTGATTCTCCACCTTCTCCCTTCTGCCTCATCCCTAATGCCTACTTCCCCTCTACTTCTCCCTTCACCACCTCCCACAGCATAGCCGCAGTATCATCGACGTTTTTCTGCAATAACACAGTCCTCCATCCGTATTTTTCAGCCAAATCATGCAAGACTTTTCTGCATTTCTCAGACAGATCATCGTCGGCTTCATGAATATGTACCTGTTCTTTGGCAGTCAAAACGCGATGTCCGTCTATCAGAATAGGCAAGTCTTCAGGCGTTAAATACATGTTGATTCTTTCAAGCCAAGAAGTATCGACCCCTTTTGCCGTACCCCAAGCGATACCTGTGCCTATATAATCTTCCGCAACGACAATAGTGCCATCCTCAAGCCATTTTTTGAGCTGAGGTTCGAATTGATAACGATTGATGGTAAACCACATTTGAAGCTCGTGCTCAGAAATGCTTTGAGGGTTACCGCTTCTGATAATTTTATTTAAATAAGGTCCGGTTGGTTCCAAGTCATAAATAGGATACTTAATATAAACAGCTTTTTTACCCATTGCTTGCAATTTGGCGACAAGCCTCTTCGCATGAGTCGTCTTGCCGATATTGTTTACTCCATAAAGGGTAATGAACATGAGAAGATTTATTAAATTTTTTGACCCGTGCTTCCGAACCCACCTCTGCTTTCAGTGCGAATTTCGTCAACTTCTTCCCATTCAAACTTATCTATTCTGACAAAAACGCCTTGAGCTATTTTCGTTCCTCTTTCTATCAATATATCTTTACCGCTGAAGTTATATACCTGAATTTTGATCTCATCCTGAGGTCCGCAATAATCATGATCGATTATTCCAAAACCGTGCGGCTGCATAACGCCATGTTTTCGAGGAGTGCTTGAACGTGAAGCAACAACCAGCATATAACCTACAGGCACTTCGACAATAACATTCCCAGGGATAAGAATTATCTCGCCGGATTTCACAGTCATGCTTTCGCGAGCGATCAAGTCAAATCCAACAGATCCATCTGTTTCATATTTTGGCAAAGGCAACTCCTTATCGACTCGTTTTATTTTAATTTTCATATCAATCTCTTAATACTTACTACCTTCTACATCTTCTCAACAATACCGCGCAACTCTTTTAATAAATCTCCTTCTATAACAGCCCCATGTCCCGGAAATATAACATCTGCAATATCAAAAATTTCTTTCATACTTTTTACAAATTTATCCGAATCGGATTTTCCAGATGGTATCGAGTTGTCGCGAATAATATCCTCGCGAACCGCATCTCCGGCGCAAACATAAGTCTTGCCATCCTCTTCATAAACAAAAGAGACGCTGTCCTCGGTATGTCCAGGAGTTTTAATCATGCGAATAGAAGGCGGAAATTTCATTCTGTGCAATTCGGGGTCCTTATATATTGAGGACTTGCCGTTTTGCCACAAGATTCCTGAATTCGTATAAATAGGCGCGGTTGAATGAAATAGGAAATTATTGGAAATATGATCGAGATGATGGTGGGTATTAAAAACCATATCTATTTCTTGAGGAGTAACCCCTAGAAAAGCCAATTCCGTAAGCAGCCTCTCTTTGTGCGAAAAAGCTCCAGGGTCAACAAGTATCATTTTGCCTCCAGTCTCATGTATCAAAACAGGACCGGCCGATAGGGGAGATATTTCATACAAACCATCTCCTTGTACATTCTGATGGTCTCCTTGGAAAAGCTGTTTGATCATTCTAATTAAAATGTGAGTTCGCAAAGGAATAACCCAAGGTCTCCTTCACAATATTTACAAATTTTTAAGAGCATCAAGGTGATCAATCTTCACAGCAGGACCCATAGTCGTAGCCAAGGTGATAGAATTGATAAAAGTTCCCTTAACATCCTTAGGCTTATTCTCCATAACAGCCTTCAAATAAGACTTAAGATTGTCGGACAATTTAGCTCCGTCAAAAGAAACTTTTCCTATAACATTGTGCAAGTTGCAGAGCTTGTCGTTCCTGAACTCAACTTTACCTTTCTTGATTTCAGCAACAGTCTTAGCTACTTCAACAGTGATTGTTCCAGCCTTAGGATTTGGCATAAGACCTTTCTGACCAAGAGTTCTCGCGATTTTACCAAGACCCTTCATCATATCGGGTGTAGCAATAGCTGTATCAAATTCAAGCCATCCTTTTTCTATTTCAGCGACGAGTTCTTCACTTCCGGCCTTGATTGCACCTGCAGAGAGAGCTTCCTTAACCTTATCTTCCGGTACAAAAGCGATAACTCGGACCTCCTTACCAATACCATGAGGGAGAGCAACTGTGCTTCTTAATTGTTGTTCAGCCTTTGCAGGGTCGATGCTCAAGTTAACATGAACTTCAACCGTTGAATCGAACTTTGTTGTCGATGTTTCCCTGACGAGAGCGCAAGCTTCGTCAAGAAGATAGAATTTGTTAGCATCTACCTTTTCGAGCGCAGCTCGATACTTTTTTCCGTGTGCCATTTTATGATTGGGTTACGTGGTGCAAACGTCTCGCATTGCGAGACTCCCACAAATAAATAATTTAAGCTATCTCTTCGTCCTTCTTCTTCCTTATTACCATCCAGTGATAAATCCAGATTGGAGTACCAATAACGACTTCTGCAACTCCGTTAGCAAGATCGCGCTTGCGTGCATCTGAATCTGAAATTGCTCTTTCTTCCTCCTGTTTTACTTCGCATGCATCCATGTCTTCAGTTGATAGAGCTGTCCCATCAGGATTAGTCTTCCATTGGCATCCATATGTATCGTTCCACCATTCTTGATAATGAGTTAATTGGAATACGTAAGTCTTAAGGACTACATTTACAAGGGTTATGCCTCCAACTATGAAGATAACTAGACCGACTGTTGAGAAAATGTATAAATACAGATTCCCTACGATTTTTCTAAATGTGGTTGTCATGGTGGGATGAATTAGGGGGTACGAATTATGAATTACGGATTTTTTTCACTTATGCCTTCTCCCTCATGCCTTCTGCCTTCTTCCTAGTCTTCAACTTCCACTCCCATACTCTTAGCTGTTCCGGCAATAATCTTAACAGCGGCATCCATATCGTTAGCATTAAGATCGGCCATCTTCTTCTCAGCTATTTCCTCAAGTTGTTTTCGGTTGATTTTGCCTACCTTTTTCTTATTTGGCTCTCCTGAACCTGTTTCAAGGCCGATAGCCTTCTTGATAAGAACTGCAGCAGGAGGAGTCTTGGTGATAAAAGTAAAACTTCTATCTTCATAAATCGTTACTATAACAGGAACGATTGTATCTCCCATTTGCTTAGTTTTCTCGTTGAACTTGGTGCAGAATTCTTGAATCTGTACACCATGCTGACCAAGTGCAGGACCTACCGGAGGTGCTGGGTTAGCCCTTCCTGCAGGTATCTGTAGTTTTACGTTTGTGAGTACTTTTTTAGCCATAAATAGTGGTTTTAAACTTAAAAAATATGCTTGAAGCTAGAGTGCGCAGAGAGATTCTACGGATTTAGAGAAGGAAAGTCAACATAATGAAGAAGTATGGGAAGTAGGAGAAGTGACATAGTAAAAAAGTATGTGGACGATTCTTCACTATGTCACTTACCATACTTCTACAAACTGTCAGCAACTTCTTTAAACACATCATGCATCGCTTTCTGATAGGTGAGCGCATAAACGCGATCTTCGCTCAAAATAACCAAGAAAACAGTATCTGTTTTTACATTGTCGTTGAAATAGAAAGATGCCAGTCCGTAATTATTGACTTCATTCATCGTACCGTTATCAGGCTGATCGAGGGCGCTGGACTTCAAATCTGTATAAACCGTAAAAGCATCTGTTGGATTTTCGCAAATTATCTCATACAAACCACCTTCATAAGATTTGCCGTCAAACATCTCCCAGTACATGCCATCTGTATTATCGAAATCAAACTCTAAGAATTGAAAAACATTGTCGGGAAAATTTTTCTCTTTTAAATAAGATCCATCTGTAAATCCAAACAGTTGATAATCCAGTCCTGCAAGAATACTTGTGTTTGCCGGTTCCTCGGCTGGTAAATCAATAACACTTGCTTGAATATCACTGCCGTCAACTTCCGCAACTGCAGATCCTTCGTCAGAGTGTCTATCTATATAGTCATGAACAACAAGCTCACTCACAGTCACTATAACGACTGCCGAGAAAATGATGGTAAAAATGGTGAACTTCTGCATTTGAACTTAAATTACTTCTTTCTAACTTGAGTGAAGTCCAATTCTACAGGGGTCTCGCGTCCGAAAATCGTAATTAATACTTTAACCTTGCCTTTTTCTTCATCAATTGTATTGATAATACCTTCATAGTTTGCAAAAGGTCCGTCCAAAACAACAACATGGTCGCTGACTGTGAAGTCGATCTTGAATTTAGGTTCAGCCTGACCCATATGCCTTCTGATAATCTTGAACTCTTCTTCAGAAACTGGAACAGGTATTGTGCCGGAACCGACGAAACCTGTTACGTTTGGGGTGTTTCTTACAACATACCAAGATTCATCGTCCACATTCATATCAACCAAAACATATCCGGGGAAAAGCCTCTTTTTCTCTGTTTTCGGTTCACCTTTCTTGATGACGATCTGAGTCTCTTTCGGTACGACAACATCAAAAATCTTATCTTGCATATTCATCGATTCGATTCTCTGTATGAGAGCTTCTCTCACGGCATCTTCATAACCTGAATAGGTGTGTACCACATACCAGTGGCGTCCGGTGTTTTTAGCCTGTTTAGCCATAAGTTTTTAAAGATAAGAATTATTATTTCTGAGCAGCGAGCTTGAGTAGTTCTTCCATACCGAATCCGAAACCGTAATCGAGAACGCCCATGATTGCGGCGAAAATAGCGCATACGCCTATTACAACTAATCCCAGCATAACAGCCTGATTTTTTGTAGGCCAAGTAACCTTTCCCAACTCAGAGAAGCTGTCAACGAAGTATTGCTTGATTTTATTCATCTTATTTTAATTAATTAGAATACCTTTAAAAGGCCCGCAGAACAAGAATGCGCTGGTATTTTATTTGCTAAATAGGGGAAAAGTCAATCAAAACCGTAATAAAATGCTTGGGATTTATTTCGACGGAATACGTTTTCTGCTTTCTGTAATTCCGTAATTCTGAAATTCTCATCGTCATTATCCTTGTTCAGAATTAGGAAATATGGTAAAATAAATAGATAAAAACTCGAATGAACAAACAAAAAAACAAAAAGGCGGACTATTTGAAACCGCTTCTGCTCGCGGCGATTCTGATCGGAGTTATAGTTTATCTCATATTGACCTCTCCGATTTCGGCTCACGCAAGCGGATTTTTCAACTTGCCGGATTCTGACAGTTTTGGTGGCGTACCAGCTCCGGAAGGAGATGATGCGATTGAGCAAGCGGAAAATATTGCGACAAGGATACTGCGTCCTCTTCGTATCATTATGGCTGCGGTTGGAGTTTTGCTGATAGTTCTTTATGGCTTTACGCTTGTTGTTGCTGGAAGAAACGAGCAGACAGTGGAAACACAGAAGAGAGCTCTATGGAAAGGTATAATCGGTCTGGCATTGATAAGTATAGCGGGCACGGTTTCCGAAGTGTTCAGTTTTCAAGAGCAGAACATATTTGGCAGTGAAGAAAATATATTGGTGAGCGCCGGACTTTTCAACGAAGGTACTACGCTCATTATCACATTCATGAAGTACATACTTGGAAGCGTCGCTGTATTTACGATAGTACGTTCGGGTTTCGTAATGGTTGTATCAGGAGGGGCGGAAGAGTCCACGACACGAGAAAAGAAAAATTTGCTCGCAGGTTTTGTGGCGCTCGCATTCGTAATGATAGGAGATTTCTTTGTGAAAAAAGTGATATTCAACGTTGAACAGGGCAATAATGAGGCTATTGTTAGTATAGATGCCGCATCAGGGGTAAAAGAGATTGCGGCAATAACGAATTTCATGGTCTCGTTTATAGGGCCTTTCATGGTGCTTGGAATAGTTGCCGGAGGGCTTATGTATGCGATGGCGGGAGGTGATGAGGAAAGGGCTGGAAAAGCGAAGAAAATTCTCGTCAATTCGGCAATAGGAAGCATTGTAATTTATGGCGCATATGCGCTGGTCGCAACGATGATAGGCGGGGCACTTTAAATAAAAAAATGCAAAAGATTTTAAAACAATTAGTTCTAGTAATAACGATGATGGTTGTGATGCTGACGGTTATGCATAGCAATCTCCCACACGCTTTTGCGCTAGGTTATGATGAGTTTTTAAACACAATCGGAGAAGAGGCGGATTTACCGACTTACGAGTCGGGTGATGCACATGAACAAGCTTATAACGAAACAGGGTTGGAAAGCATAACGAGTGCGCTTTATTATGTACTTGATTACATCAAATATGTTCTTGGAGGAATCGCTGTGCTTTTCATGGTTATATCGGCATATCAACTGTTAACAGCCGGTGAAGGTTCGGACGAAGAAATTAAAAAACAGAAAGAATATTTCACGTGGGCGATCGTCGGTCTGATTTTCGTCTTTGCGGCTGATACTCTTGTGAAAGATATGTTTTTCGGTGAAGAAGGTCAGATATTGCAAGATGAAGAAACAGCTTTGACTTTCGCGGGACAGGCAAATAAAGGCATCAGAGGCATATATATGCTGCTTGAAGTCTTCGTTGGAGCCGGTGCAGTTCTTGCGATTGCTTACGATGGATCAAAAATGGTTATCGCTTCATACAATGAAGAAGAAGTTACAAATGCAAAAAAACATATTTTCTGGGCGCTTATCGGCCTTTTCTTCATAGGAACGTCCGAGCTTATAGTTAAGAAAATATTGTTTCCGTACGAACCCGGTGAAGGAGCGAAAATCAATGTTTCGGAAGGAAAAATTTTCATTGCGAATATAACGAATTTCATTTCGGCGATTATAGGATTCGTATCTATAGGAATGTTGATTTACGGAGGTTATTTATATGTAACTGGCGGAGTCAGTGAGGAGAATACCGGCAAGGCGAAAAAAGTTATTTTTGGTGCAATTGCCGGCATACTTTTGGCAGGTGCCGCATTCGCAATTGCATCTACGATTATTCCGATGGATCCGGGTACTTGAAATCGAATGAAATTTCTGCTATAATTAACAGATAAAATCCACCAAAAACAAAATATGCGCGTAAAAAAATATATAGTTTCGGTGTTACTAGGACTTATGTCGGCATTGATTTTTCCGATTTTTGCGGCGAATGCGGCAGATATAAGCATCGATTTAATACCTGATGAAGCGGAAGATGCTCTTTGTGAGGGATTGGACGAAGCGACGGGCGAGATTATAAGCTGCTCGGAAACAAGCGGTGATATAACGAGTTTTACTGAATACGACGGATCTTTCGAAGCTCCAGACGCTTCGGGTTATGACTCTGGGCTTACAAAAGCGACAAGCGCTCGTGAATTCATTTTGAATGTAACAAATTTCGCACTGTCATTCTTGGGCTTGGTGGCTGTCGTGGTGATAATTTATGGAGGATTTCTTTATGTTACTGCAGCAGGAGAAGAAGAGAAAAGCGGCAAAGGTAAGAAAGCTGTCATGTATGCGATTATAGGTATAATTATAGTACTTGCTTCTTATGCGATAGTTAATACGCTTATTGGAGAGGCGGCAGGAGGAGGAGAAGATAGAGGTGGAGGTATATATTCAACAGGAGAAGGGGTGTCGGGTTCGGAAGTCAGTACTTACAATGTCAATTATATAGCTGATGAATTGCAGTCGATTGCAGCGGAATATGTTGACGTGTTTACGGTTTACTCGAATGTTTATTCTTATGTGAAATACGCAAACGGTTATGAAGTACCATCGGTTGATCAGGTTATAACTTTATTCACAAATGACGAGCCGGTTGATGAAGACAGCGTTAGAGAAATAAGAGAATATCTTGAAATAATAAATCAAGTTGCTGTTGAAATTCAGAATACTGTTGATCAATACAGCGATACATATGAGACTGCGGAAAAGATGAAAGACTATACCGATAAAATGATAGAATTGGCACAACCTACTGGTAACTATTCGTCGTCGGTTTTCGGTATAGGAAAAGCTTACGCTGCGGAACAGGAATATTATGATTATAACGATTTCGAAGATTATGGTGATAAAATAAGCGGTTATCTTGATGATCTTAAGTCTTCTGCAAACAGCGATTTCAATGAATATATGGATGATTATTACGACAGACTTGATGCGATATATAGTATGTTCGACGTGGAGAACCTTGGAGATTCGGGATCTACGCTAATAACTATCAAGACTGCTATCGGAAATTCTAGGGATATGTTCTCTACCGGTGGTACGCCGGCCAGTTATCAGGAATCGGATGCTACAAGTTTTGTAGCCAATTCCGTGCTTCGAGATGTAGTCGCTGATCTCGGCGAACTATATACTATGGTTAAGGATCTCCAGTTCGTAACAGCTTCAATAGAAGCGAGCGTTTCGGAAGGGAACTCTCCGCTCGTTGTAAGTTTCAACGGGCTTGCATCTTATGATCCGAGTGAAAAAACAATACAAGACAATCAATATCATTGGAATTTGGATGGAAATGACGACTACGATGAATCCGATGAACCGCAAGCCGCAACTGTCAGTTACACATTTACGGATCCGGGTACATATAGAGTCGGTCTTCGCGTAACAAGCCAAGATACTGATGTTGCTCCGGGACAAGGATACATAAGCATTACGGTTTATCCTCCTGAGTCAAATATAGTTCTTACGGCTGTAACAAGCGAAGGAGAGGAAGTCGAAATGGCGAATTATGAAGAGGGATTGAGCAAGGATAAGGTAAAATTTACCGAATCGGAAGCGCTCGGAGGTATTACATTCTCTCTTGATGGTACGACAGATGGTAATGGAGATCCGACCGTTTATCACACATTGGATTGTGGAAATGGAGAAACTTATGAAGGAGAATCAGTCATTACTACGGCAGTATGTACATACGATCAAAGAGGCACATATTCGTTAAATGTAGAAGTTACCGATGTTATAGGTAATACGGATAGATATATGGCAGATATTATAGTGGCTTCGCCAGCAGCAAGAGGAGAAGCTTCACTATATAGTGCGAGCATGGAGGATGTTATTAAATTTAAATCCGCATCAAAAACAGATATCGGTTCGATAGTAAGTGAAATTTGGACTGCAAGTCTTGATGGTGTTGAAGTTGATCTTGGGCAAGGAAGTGAAGTCGATTACCAATTGCCAAGTCCGGGTAAGTGGAACATATCTCTGTCTGTCAGAGATAGTTCTAACGAAGAAGATACAGATACTATAGAGATCGTTGTCGAATCAACGCCTCCTATTGCACAATTTACTTATGATATACCTGATCCTACACAACCCGGTACGGTTCATTTCAATGCAAGCGGAAGTAGCGATCCCGATAAGGGAGATGACATATCGGCATATTTATGGACTTTTGAAGGGGATTATACATTCGTTGAAGATACAGATGCGACATCGGAAAAGCCGGTAGTTAAATTTACAGAAGAAGGCGTCAAAAATGTAACGCTTACGGTTACAGACAATTATGAAATAACGACGACAACGGAAAAAGATGTGGATGTGGCTTCGGTATTGGATATAGATTTGGAAATGCCGATGGGAGTTGCATATCAGCTTGATGACGAGACGGGTGAAGCGGAAGTGTTATTTAATGCAATAAGCGAGAACGCAATTGCTTTTGAAATAGATTATGGAGACGGGGAAACAGAAGCTGATGAAAGCGGCGGAGAAGTTGAATTTACTCATACGTATAAAACAACAGGAAGCTATTATGTGGAGTTGATAGCATATGACGAAAATGATAACGAGAATTCCTATACCAAAAAAGTATATATAGGAGATAGCAATTCTACTATCGCAGTAGTTTCTATACAGAAAGACGGTTCGGATATAGCCACAAGCGATATTACGGGTAATACCAATACGGTATTTACTTTTGATGCAAGTGAATCAAAAAACAGCAACGGAACATCGAGAAATCTCACTTACAGCTGGGATTTTGGCGACAATACTAGAAGTACGGACAAAAGAGAGAATCATACATATGAAGATATTGGTACATACACATTGAAACTTACTGTAAGCGATGAAAACGACCCGACTATTACATCGGAAGACTCTTATACTATAACAATAGAAGAAGAACCTGCGATCATATATGGTTTGACCTATACGATAAGTTCGGATTCTCTTACGACACCGGTTAATGTGATTGCCAGTGTGGATGCTGAAGATCCGGACGGCACCATAGAACAATATTATTGGTATTATTACGATACCGCGAATACTACTGAAGAGATGGGTAATAAAATTACAAGCAGGGGATATCCGGAAGCTTCATTCACAATTCCGACAAATGGATCGACCGGAGAAGAGAAAGGTTATGCTTTTGTGGTGGAAATTACGGATTCGGGCGGCAATAAGGTTTCAAGCCAAGATTTCTTGGCTGAAGATCCGGTAATTACTGTTGAAAATGGGCAAAACGAATCTCCGGAAGCGAAGTTTACGGTTGATGATACGGCGATTATGCTTGGAGAAACAGTCACATTATCAAGTATTTCGTCGGATCCTGAGGGCGGAAGTATGACTTATATGTGGGATACCGAAGGAGACGGTTTCACAAACAATACCGAAACAGACTCGGCGACTTACGGATTCACACCTACGGCAATAGGATGTTTTGATATAAAACTGAAAGTCACTGATGATATGGGTCAATCTGCGGTATCAAAAGCTACTGAAGTTTGCGTGGAATCCATATCAGAACCTCCCGAAGCTGCATTCACTTACAAGGTTGGATTCGATGACACCGGTTTTGAGGTGGAATTCACAAATAATTCAAAATTCGACACGGTTAACGGCGCAGAGCCTTACGCTTATCAATGGGATTTTGACAGTGCGGTAGATTCGGATGGAAACGGAAATAGAATGGACGACATAGATTCACAAGAAGAGAATCCTCTATATAGCTATGATGCTATTGGCAGTTATACGGTAAGTCTTACGGTTTACGATACTGCAGGAGAGACGGATTCCGTTCAAAATTCAATCACGATTTCCGATACAGATCCTCCGACTGCGGCGTTCAAATATACTACAAACGATTTGACGGTTAAATTTACAGACAATTCGGAAACGGCAGATGATTCTATAGATGTAGTCTCTTATATCTGGGATTTTGATGAGGCTACCGACTCAAGTGGAGACGGTGACAAGACAAACGATGTCGATTCAACGGAAGCGGATCCGGAATATGCGTATGAAGCTTATGGGAAATATGCAGTAAGATTGACCGTTTTGGACGCAATGAATAAGGAAGATTTTGTAACCAGAACAGTTGATGTAAGCGAACCTACGCAAGAGATAATTGCATATATGAGTCCTAATCCGGCTGCATCGCCAAGCGATGGCAAAATCCATATTTCCGGTACCAGCGGAAAAGTTGATATATCTTATTCTACGAATTTAACAAGCGGAGAAGGTATTACTTGCTGGTTGGATAAAAATGTTTATTACGATACAAATGGTGATGGGTTGAAAGATAACGACCACGATTATGAAGATAAAACTTGTTTGAGTGGAACTTGGACGGCTGTTTCGTTTGATCAGTCTTGGGGAATGATTGTTATAATGCTTACGGCAGAAGATTCATACGGGAACTCTTATGAAGTGACAAAAGAAATCACATTCGATGCTACAACCGGTGGGGCGAATATCTTCCCAGTTTCGGGTGTGCAAGGATTGGTTCTTATCATGGTTGCGTTCTCATTTGCGCTTTTGGGTGTAAGTATTTACACTGTTAAGAAGATAGATTAGTAGCGCTCGAAGAGCGCAATACTATAAGCAGTTTCGCATCAGCGAAACTCCAACAAAAATAAAACAAAAATAAAAATGGAAACTCCTCAAAATAATCAGCAACAGCCACAACAGACTACGCCGGTTCAACCACCGGTTACACAACCTGTAGTTCAGCCTGTGCCACAAGCACCTGCTCAAGTTGCCGTTGCACCAACACAACAGGCACCTGTTACCGCACCGGTTCAAGCAGCTCAAGTTGTTGCACAACAACCGGCGGCAGCAGCAACTCCGGCGACAACCCCTGCGGCACCTGCTGGAGCACCTGCAAAAAAAGATCAAAAACTTAAACTTACTCCCGAAGAAGAAAAGGCTCTGAAAGCAAAAAAAGCAAAAGCTAGAAAGAAGAGGATGATAGTTGCCGGAATAGTGACTGCTTCGATAGTTTTTGTCGTAATAATAGTTACGATTTTCTTGTTGCTTACGCAAGGAGGCGGAAGTCAAAATCCGCTTCTTCAGATGTTTGGAATTTCTGAAGATAATTTTTATCCATTCTTAATCAGTCTTACAAATATAGTATTCGGCTTGGCGATATTCGTGACGTTCATAGTTGCGATTATCGGCTTGTTTAAGTCGTCAATGGCGAAGAAAGATGATAAATCGGGTAAGGCGAAAGGTATGATGATGGCGATAATCGGAGGAGTTTTCTTCTTGTTTTTGGCATTCGGTTGGACTTTTACTTATATGTATCTGACTTCAAAACTTGTCGAGGAACAGGAAGCTCAAGACACTTCCGTAATCAAGACGGTTCCGGAAGAACTTACAGGTCTTACCGCACCGATGACTATTGAATTCGATGCATCGGAGGTTCCATTCAATCCTTACAAGTACGAGATCATTTCTTACGAATGGGATTTCGGTGATGGAGCTACTGCAACAGGTGTAAGTACGAGCCATAAATATACAAGCAAAGGTCCCGATGCCGGAAGGTATCAGGTCATGCTTACGATGACTTATAGAGATGTGAATACGGGGGAAGAAGATTCGGAGTCAATTACGCTTGATGTAGTGTTTGCGAATGAAAAAGTCGCAGCGGTATTTGCAGCAGATCCGACAGAAGGGGAAATCCCCTTGGAAGTCGAGTTTGATGCTTCGGAAAGTTCAGACCCAGACGGAGAAATAGTTGCTTATGACTGGGATTTGGATGGCGATGGCGATTATGATGATGCGACAGGTGTTGAAGCGGCTTATACGTACGAACAGGCGGGAGTTTATACAAGCTCTTTGAGAGTTACTGATAACAGCGGTGAATACGGTACATATGAAGTTGAAATAAATGTTACCAGCGCATTAACTCCTACTGCGGTTATCACGCAAACAAACGATGGCGAATATTACGCCGGAGTTGAATATTCTTTTTCGGCTATAGACTCAAGTTCTCCAAATGGAGAGATCGATAAATACGAATGGGATTTCGGAGATGAAACGAATGTCATAAAAACACGATCTGCGGATCATACTTATGAAGAGACTGGAACATATGTTGTTAAGCTTACGGTGACGGATGAAGCTGATGAAGAAGGAAGTGAAACGATTGAGATAGAAGTTGTAGCACCTTCTCAAAAACCGATTGCCTCAATTACAACGGTTCCAGCGGTAAGTGAAGAGGAAGGCGCGATAGTCGGAGATGTGCCTTTTACGGTTGCATTTAGCGCGTCCGAGAGTATGGATGCAGATGAGAATATAGTCGATTACGAATGGGATTTTGACGGAGATGGGAAATCTGATGACACAGGAGAGACAACAACTTATACATATGAAGAGGCGGGAACTTATACCGCTCAATTAAAAGTAATTGACGGAGATGGCAATGAAGATATGGAAACTGTCGTGATAACTGCGGAAGCTCAAGGTTTGACGGCAACATTGTCGGCGACTCCTGTTTCCGGAGAAGTGCCTCTCGAAGTTGAATTCAGCGCTGCAGGTTCGAGCTATCCGGAAGGCGAGATCGTGGCTTACAGCTGGGATTTCGGCGATGGAACAAGCGAATACGTGAGCGGCGCAGAAGTAACTTATGAATATGACGAAGTCGGATCTTTTACGGCAACTGTTACAGTTGTGACTTCGGATGGTACGGAAGATACGGCATCAATGAATATAGTTGTAAGACCTGTCTCGATTGCGGCTTGTTTTGAAGCAAGTATCTCATCTGGAAAATCGCCATTGATTGTTACTTTTGATCCTAACTGCAGTACAGGTTCGGTTCAGAGCTACTCGTGGGATTTCGGTGATGGGAATAAGAGTTATGATAGAAAACCAACCCACACATTCAACGGAGTCGGCGTCTATACAGTCGAACTGGAGGTGGAAGACCTCGATGGAGTCAGCGATAAATATGAGATGGAGATTACGGTGAGTGAGTAGACAGCAGACAGCAAGGAGCAGAGAGCAGAAAAAATGCCGATTCTTAACTATGTCACTTCCCATACTTCTTATACTTCTCCTACTTCCGAACTATGTCACTTCTCATACTTCCCCAACTTCTCCGACTTCTTCCTTCACCACTTCTTCAAGGTTCCTTCCTGTTTTCATAGCAATCTTCACAAGCCTTGCGACTTCATGATATCCCAATTTAGGCACAAGCAGAGTTGCCGTGCATAAGCTTTTTTTGAAAGATTCGGCAATCACATCTTCACAAGCCTCAAGTCCGTCGATACATTTTTCACGAGTCGTCTTAAGTCCGTTTGTTAATATATTAACCGCCATTATCAAATTCGGCATGATTAGGGGAGTGTACCAGTTGAGCTCGAACTGTCCGCCTTGAGCGGCAAAAGAAACTATCGAATCTATACCGATCACCTGTCCGCAAATCATAGACATACATTCGGGTATCGAAGGATTGAGTTTAGCCGGCATTATTGATGAGCCGGGTTGGACTTTTGGCAATTTGATTTCACGCAATCCTGCGCGCGGTCCTGCGCTCATAAGACGCAAATCGCCCATTATTCTAAACATTTCATTGGCGAAATTTCGAAGCGTTGAGGAGAATCTTGTGAACGCCTGTAAGCTGTGAGTTGTGGTTATTGAATTTGGAGCTTTCGAGAATTTTATACCGACTATTTTCGAGATTTCCGGAATCACAGCCTCTTTGAATTTCGGTGGCGCATTAATACCTGTACCGATAGCCGTTCCGCCGATCCCAAGTTTTTTCAAATCTTCAGTCGCGTCTTTAACAGCTGCAAGTTCGTTCTTAATCGCTGTTGCATAAGCCATGAATTCTTCGCCTAGAGTTATCGGTACGGCATCTTGCAGATGAGTCCTGCCGACTTTTTTTATATTCTTAAATTCACGCCCTTTTTTCTCGAGACTCTTAATAAAAAGCTCAATCTCCTCAATAAAAGCCGGACTCATCATGACAAGCGCTATTCTTATTGCGGTCGGAATCACATCATTGGAAGATTGCGCCATGTTCACATGATTGTTCGGATGAACAAGATCATACGAACCTTTTTCTCCGCCAAGAATTTCGTTTGCCCGATTGGCAATTATTTCATTCGCATTCATGTTGTAGGAAGTGCCTGCACCTGCTTGGAAGATATCAAGCATGAATTCAGCGTCGAACTTGCCTTCGCAAAACTCCAAACAAGCTTTCTCAATTGCGGAACACTTATCTTTTTCGAGCTCTCCAAGTAGACGATTTGCCCTAGCGCAAGCCAGTTTGGTTATTCCGAGCGCGATCTTGAATTCCGCAGGAGCGGTCATGCCGCTTATACGAAAATTATCAAGGGCGCGAGCCGTAAAAGAGCCATAGTAAGCATCTGTCGGAACTGAAATTTCTCCGAGAGCATCCTTCTCGGTGCGGAATAGTTTTTTTGCCATTAGAAAAAAATAAAAAGACAAATAAAATTATAGCTATTCGATGATTTCCAATCAAGCTCTTCTGCCTTCTCCCTTATGCCCCATGCCTATTATATAAATCTCCTTACTTGTTGACCTTACGGCTTCCGGTTTCATGGCGCGAACATCTCGAAAATCTCTTTTTGCATCTGACAGAAATCTCCTTAATTCATTGCTATTGAATATCTTAAATATCGCGGATCCGCCGGGTTTGAGGTGCTTGCGTACAACGCGTAGAGCGGCAATATTCAGATCGACACTGCTGTCTTGATCCAAAAACTTAATACCTGTGGTATTTGGCATCAGGTCGGACGTAATCGCGTCGAATCTTTGTGCTCCCAAAATCGATTCGAGATAATCGAAATCGAATATATCGCCGACATAAGTTGTAACATTTTTCAGAGCTTCGCTGGCCCCAAAAGGTTCAATCTCCTTGAGGTCTATCCCGACAACCGTGCCTGATGGCCCGACAATCTTGCTTATAACTTGTATGAAACTCCCCGGAGCCGAGCCCAAGTCGAGGACATTGAATCCTGCCCTGATGATCCTGAATCTCTCGAGAATTTCTTTCAGTTTATAAGCGCTTCTGGCTCGATAGCCTTCTTCTTTCGCTTTGTGGAAGAATTTGTCTTGCGGATTGTAGCCTCTTTTTTTATAAGATCTTCTTCTTTGCATTTTGACGTGGGTAAATATCTTTTAGTTGTTTTGTTTTTTTGAAAATTAAAATCACCCGATCGATCTCGTCATTCGGCAGTTTGTAGTGGTGGATTTTTTCCATTTCCATCTCGAATTCAGCCATTTCTCGCTTGGATTGCTCAAGCTCTTCCATATATTTCGGCCCTTTATAAGCGATTAGAGTTCCACCAGTATGTATAAAACCGGAAGCATATTCGAGAAGGACGGGCAGGGGAGCGAGCGCACGCGCTACGACAACATCATATTTCTCGCGATGAATCGGATTGTGTGCAAGATTTTCGGCCCGCTCGCAAATAACGGTTATATTGGTGAGTTCAAGATAGTCGATCATAAGGCCGATAGAAGCACATTTTTTATGAGTTGAATCGACCAGAGTTAGGTTCTTGTCGGGATATTGAATGGCCAAAACCACTCCGGGTAATCCGCCTCCTGTACCGAGATCCATAACCTTCTTGGCGCCTCCTAGGAACTGGCCGCTTTCGAACGAGTCCATAATGTGACGCGACATAAAAGCCTCTTTCGTATCGAATTTGCAAAGGTTGTGTTTTTGGTTTTCCTGAGCGAAAATCTCGATGAATTGTTCAATTTTTTTGTTCATGAATGTCGGGGTGAATCGTAAGGAGTTTACCAAAAAAAAGCCCCCAAACATAGATACATTTGAGGGCTTGCTGAAATTAGAATGAATTATTCAGCAACAACATCTGTTGCTGTATCCGTTGCCACGTCAGTAGCCGGATCTGTCGTTACTACGGTAATATCGTCGATAACAGTCGAATCAGTTGTCGTATCAGTTGTCGTATCAGTTGGTTCCTCAGTAACTGGGCACTCTCCGGCTGTGGCATCACAAGCCGCCGGTATATCAGATACAGCTTCTGTACCGATATTTACTCTTACAGTCGCTTCAATCTCTTCAGTTGTTGATTCGTCGTAAGCTATGACATAAACATCGCAAAGGTTTCCTTCGAATTTATCCAGTTTCGTAAGTTCAAGATTGAAAGCGGTTCCTGTTGCAGGAGTTTCCGGCTTAGCGTAAGCGCTCATAAGAGCTGGGCCGTTTGTATTCAGAGTCTCTTCATCAGCACATACAACCTTGGAGATGTACGCATTTGTATCGTACTTAGTTGTGAAGTCCAGCGTATCTGTTGCCGGAGCCAAATAAGAGTACGCTTGTGTTGTGAACGTGATCTCTTGTTGTTCAGTCAAACAACCTGCGAACAGGCTGCCAAGCGCCAAAACCGACAACAAGACGGCGATTTTCTTCATTTTTATATTGGTTAAAAATTCGCAGAAGCTCTTATAACATACAGGAATAGGGAAGTGAAGTGGCAACCCTTGCATAAAATGAGTTTTGCCTTGCAAAACAAGCCAATAATAAGGTGCGGAATTCCGCACTATTAGAAAAATATTTTCCCAAGTATCGCAGTCGGTGCAGTTTCAGTTCTTAGAATTCTTTTTCCCAGATGAAAAACCTCTCCGCCTTCACGTTCAAAAATCCCTGCCTCCTCCGGCGTAAATCCACCTTCGGGTCCGACAAAAACACTGACCTCATCTCCAAACTTCAAATCGCCAAGACTTTTAGCGGAAGCTTTTTCATAAGCCATAATTTTTGCGCCTTTTGCATTCTTGCAAGCCTCTTCAAACCCAACAACATTCTCAAGCTCGGGCACAACTCCTCCTCCGCATTGTTCTGTCGCCTCGACGAGAATCCTAATCAGCCTTTCTTTCTTCGCAGGCTCTTCTCCGCTCTTAAGAAAAGTCTCGCTCCTCGTGGTTTTCATAGGATAAAAACTCACCGCTCCAAGTTCAGTGCATTTCTTAATAACGTCCTCGAATTTAGACCATGTATGCGGAATCGCCTGATATAAATGCACGCGCACAGATCTCTCGCAATCGGTCGCAACCTTATCGAGAACCTTGAGCGAAACGCTATCCTTTCCAAAACCTGCAACTTCGCACAAGAAATCAATTCCATCCCCGTTAAAAACAGCAATTTTCTCTCCGACTCTAACGCGCAAAACACGATTCACCTGATGCGCGAAGTCGGCATCTTTTACCTCTACAGTCTCACCAACCTCAAGCTTGATTTTCTTGTAAAATCTATCCATGTCTCAAAAATTTCTTTAATGATTGGAGTTCCATTGTATTCAAAACATTCTTTTTCTCAAGCCAACCGCGTCTCGCCATATGCACACCGTACTCAATATACTCCAATTGCGACGACCCATGTGCATCAGTATCAAGCGAAATCATAAGTCCCATATCACGCGCCGCCCTAAGCACTTGCGCATTCAAATCCAACCTCTTTGGATTACAGTTGAGCTCAAGCGCAACGTCCCTCGCGCGCGCGGCGCGCATCACCGTCATAAGATCAACTTCATAAGCCTCTCTCATGCCGAGCAGTTTGCCTGTGGGGTGGCCCAAGATATTCACAAACGGATTTTGAATCGCTCGAATTATGCGCGCGGTTTGCTCCTCTGCGGTCAGTTTGAAATATGTGTGAACGGATGCCACAACGATATCCAATTTCTTCAAGACAGAGTCTGGCATATCGAGAGAACCGTCTTTCAAAATATCCACTTCAACACCTTTCAAGAGTACGATTCCGCGAAGTTTTTTATTTAATTTATCGATTTCTTTCATTTGCGCCTCGAGCCGTATCTTATCTAGGCCATGTGCGATTTTGAGTGAGCCGGAATGATCTGTGATCGCCAAGTATGTGTATCCGCGTTTCTTGGCTTCCAGAGCGGCTTGTTCGAGATCGAGTGATCCGTCCGACCAATTGGTATGGCTGTGTAGGTCGCCCTGAATATCGGAGATTTCGATTGGTTTGAATTTCTTCCACTCGCGGCTTGCGGCAAGTTCTATTTCACCCATATCCTCGCGCATTTCCGGAATGATGTAGGGGAGATGTATTGATTTAAAAATTTCCTCCTCGGTTTTGCCGGCAACACATTTTTTGCCATTAAAAACTCCATATTCGTTTATTTTCAGTCCCATCTTCTGCGCTATTTTTCGTGTCGCAATATTGTGAGCCTTGGAACCTGTGAAATAGTAGAGCGCCGCGCCAAAACTATCGATCGGAACAACTCGCAAATCAACCTGAATTCCGCTATTGAGAACGACAGTCGCTTTTGTATCGCCTTTAGATTCGATATGCTCCACCTCCGGAAACGAGCAGAAATGTTCGACTATTTTCGGGCTACCGCAAGCCAAGATGTCTATATCACCGACAGTTTCGAGACGTCTGCGAAGGCTTCCCGCATACTCGGCTTTTTTGACTTCGGGAGATTTACGCAAAAAACTCACAATCTCTTCCGCGATATTAAGCGCATCACTTATTGGCATGCGAGCTTTTAGCCTTCCGTAAGCCTCAATCGCTTCGAGGACTGCAAGCTCGCTTTTCTCGCCCATTCCCGTGAGTTCGCGGAGTAGTCCGCGCCGTGCATAACTCTTGAGCTTCTGAACCGAATCTATGCCTAGTTTGTCATAAAAAAGCTTGGTTTTCTTCGGCCCAATCCCGCGCAGGCGCATGATGTCGAGCACGCCATGTTTGATCTCTTTCACAAGTTTCAAATGCTTCTGGCAGTCGCCGGTTGCAAGGATCTCTTCTATCTTAACGGCAAGCGATTCTCCGATACCGGGGATTTGCTTAACAAGATCCGGATCTTTCTTGTAAATTTCTCTCAAATCATAAGGATAATTCGATATGACTTGAGCTGCTTTGTTGTAAGCGATTATTTTGAAAGGATTGTCGCCTTTGAGTTCAAGGATGTCTCCGATCTCCTGAAAAATTTGCGCAATCTTTTTGTTTTCCATGAGACTATTTTAGCAAGTAGTTTGGTTACGCGAAATGGGACGTGCTCTTTTCCATCTTTTTTTAATGTCAGCATGCTAAAAAGATGGCGTAAACGGTTTGCAGAAAGTCTAAATACATGATAATATTATATCGTAATATGATAACATCATACATAACGATGAGTACACTATCTGTTCCTCTCTCGGAAGAAATGCAAAAAGGTATAGAATCTCTCGTGAAGAGAGGACTTGCCTCTAATAAGGCCGAAGCTGTAAGACAGGCGATAAAAATGTATTTGGAAGAGCAAGCCGTGCAAGACGTTCGAAAAGCTATGAACGAACCTGATCTCGAAGGGGATTTGGATGCATTGGCTAAAAAACTCTAAAACATGATCAAAATATCTTATAAGCCGAATTTTGTTAGAAGTTACAAGAAACTGCCGAGTTCTCTTCAGCAAGAAGTGAAGGAGAAAATTGGACTTTTTACAGAGAATCCCAGTCATATTTTCCTAAAGACTCATAAGCTTAAAGGTAAGTTAAAAGGTTTATATAGCTTCTCGGTTAACTATCAGTATCGAATAGTTTTTTTATATAAATCTGAAAAGGAAGTATCTCTCTTGGCTGTAGGGGATCATGATATATATAAATAAAAATCAGTTATGAAAACTCATACCGATTATCTCTGGTTTAATACAGAAAAACGCCAGGAATTCATAAGGATAACAGATAAAGTCGCACAAGTAGTTGAAGAGAGCGGTGTTGAAGAAGGAATGGTGCTGGTTTCAGCTATGCATATTACGGCGGCGGTTTACGTGAACGATGCGGAGAACGGATTGATTGAAGACATACAGGACTGGGTCGAAAAACTTGCGCCGACTTACGGCGTATATGGACGAGAAGGAAAAGAGTACAGGCATCATCAGACCGGAGAGGATAATGGAGATGCGCATTTGAAGAGGTTATTGCTAGGACATCAGGTGATTCTTCCTATTACAAAAGGCAAATTAGATCTTGGTCCATGGGAACAGGTTTATTATGCTGAGTTTGATGGAAAGAGGAGAAAGAGGGTGGTTGTTAAGGTGATGGGTATGCAGTCTATAGATGATGAAATGGAGGATCTTGATATGTATCAAAATAAAGATAATCTGCAGAAAAAACTGCAAGAATCTTTAGATTCGGGATTAAGTGATTTAATAATATGAACATGAAAGAATCAAAAGTAGAGAGAATTGAAGTTGATAAAGACATACAAAGCGCAATGGATGCAGTAGTTGACGAATGGAAAGAGTCTAAAAAACACTGAAATTCCCAGAACTTCTTGAAAAACCTCTCGAAACCGTATAAATTTGCACAGTAAAGATTTTTGGGGCGTCGCCAAGTGGTAAGGCAGCGGCCTTTGGAGCCGCCATCCGTAGGTTCGAATCCTACCGCCCCAACCAAAACAAGCCCGCACCTCATTCATGAGGTAAGGGATTGTTTCTGTTAGAGTGAAGGATGAGAACCTTGGTTCGGGCGCCGAGGATAGCGAGCGTCGTTTTGGAGTGCTACACTACAAAATGACCGAGCGACGCAGGCGCATAGCGCAGACACGCGAAGCGTGGCAAGCGTCATCCTACCGCACCTTATGGAACGAAGTGCGGACCAGCTTATGTATAAGTTGTAGTACTTAGGTTGTACGGTGAAAGAGGAGTGATGCAGGTGGTATACCCCCGAGTGGTGCAACGGTAGATTTTAACAAGAGTGATCCGAAGGTGTTGATTATCTCAATTCCAATGCAGTTTCTCGTATTCGCTTTGTTCTTGTCTGTTTTTAGGGATAGAAGAGTTGCCAATACGAACAAAAAAACTTTCATTGCCTTCAAAATTTACAAAAACAGGTTTCCCGCTTTTTGATATTTTGATAAGACATATTTCTTTATCTTCAATCTTTGGGAAAGAAATTTTTAAATATTTTTCATAATTTTCACCCAGGTATTTCTTTATTACTTGCCTTAAATGCAATTCGAATCCGTCTGAATTTTGTTTAGAAAGAGTTTCCATGTCTTTTTCGAGACCTAATATATTCCCATCATCATCAACACCGATGATTAGAGTTCCACCCTCGCTATTCAAAAAAGCGGAAATGGTTTTGGCAACGACATATTCCAACTTCTTGTTAATACTTCCTTCTAATAAATCAAACCTTAATGTTGATTTCATTTCCAGTTTTTCATCTTCAATTCTTGAAATCAACTCCCTAAGATCATCTTCCTTCCTATCTTCCTTATGCCTTAAATCAATTCTATCTTTAAGTTCCTTAAACATTATATCGGCACGTTTTTCCAAGAAAACCAAGTAATCATCACTCTTGAGTCCAAAAGCGTCTAAATCCTCAATTAAATGTGATTTTAAGGTCGTTGGTAATTCGTAATTCTCATCTAAAAAGTCTTGTACATAAACAGATGGGGCTTTTGCTTTGATTTTACGCTTGTTTAAGTCAGCGCTTACTAAAGAAATATTAACCAGGCTGTTCTCGTTCCCAATATTATTTTTTCTTAAATATGCTTTTGGGAAAAAATGATGAAAATTTTTGCTATTTGCAATCTTTAACCATGAGTTATCTAAAATGACTCTTCCGTTGTCTTGGAAATCTTTCGGTTCATGATATGCCAATAAACATAAAACAGCCTTGCAGTAACTACTTCCCGCGCTAAAGCTAGTTTCTATTAAATCTTTGGGCGAGTTTAAATCTACTTTTATATCATCATAATTTGGACGATTACCTTTTAATATTTCATCAATTCGTTTTACATCTCGTGCTAATCTTGATTCAGTCGAACTGGAATATCGGGAAGAAAGCGAAATACGCCAAAAAAACTCTTCTAAATATTTTACTTGTTCGCCTTTCGGTTTCTCTTTTTGATAATAAAAAAAGTAAGCAAACGGGACTAAAAGCGAATCGTAGGGCAAAATTGCAGAAACAGGGATGCGGTAAACTGAACGAAAATAATCTATGCTTTCTTTTAATGCGGAAATAACATTATCCCAAGTATCAATAATGCTTTGTTTTTCAAGCTGTAAAATGGTTTTTCGCTTACATTCTTTATTCTTGCTTAAAACGAGAGACAAAATGCTCAAAATGACAGAGCTTGATATGCCATTATATTTTCGTTCTGTCAGTGTCTCCATTAGCTTTCTGAATTTATCCTCCATATCGAACTTCTGTTCCTCGTCGTAGGTTTTTGCAGAGATGATTTCGAACAATGTTAGCGTTTGCCCACCCGTGTTTATTCTTGTAAAAACCTCAATAGCTGAATCTATATCTTCTTTTCGAAGAACAATTGTCGAAAAATCGTAGGTCGAAAATGCTTGTGAATACAAGTGGATTTTCTTTAAATGTTCATCGGAATATTTTTCTTTTATTTCGAGAAAATGATCGTTGAAATTAAGTATTTCATGGAGTGTAATGAAAATACCTTCAGGTTCTTCCGAAACAACAATCTGTTCATCATTGTTTTCAACATCTCCTTCTAAGTCCACAAAGATATTCGCATAATCTGTGATTTTCTTTTCTCCCTCTTTTTTGATTTGTGCACCCAGAAAAGCAGAATAAAGAGAAGTAATTCGTTGTTGACCGTCTAAAACATACTGTACCTTGGTCCCATCTGGGATTGCAGGAAGCTCGAGATTGCCAATGTTTTTGATGTCATTTAATCTTTCGTTGGTTTCCCACAAAATAAATGTTCCGATTGGATAACTCTTGAGGATGCTATCTAACAATTTAGCTGTTTTATCTAGACTCCAAACGAAATTTCTCTGGAATTTAGGAACTTTTATTTGTCCTTTTTGAATTTCGGAAATTAAATCTATGTATTTTTTCGAGTCTGGCTTTGGTTGCTTGCTCATATTTTGTGGAATATTAAACGACGTCCAAATAATATTATTACAGTTAACTTGTTATGATGCAACAGGGGGAGGTTATGAGTGAAACTCTTCCCAAAGATCTTTTATTATTACATGTGCCGCTTCTTTTATCGGCATATCTGGTGATCCACAATCTTCCAAAAGAGATAAATTGTCCTTTGATAATTCACACCTTTCTATTACATCTTTTTCCATATTAGAATATAGGAACTTCATATAGCTTTTTGGAGATTCAATTAATAGCTCTATATCTGCATTATCCCAAAGCTCTATGAATCTTTCTACGGCTTCTTTTATGGTTTTTGGCCTATAGTCATCATCATCGTCTTCCATTTGAGTTTAATATAGGTTGAAAATTAAATACTCTTCACTGCCTCCAGGTAAGCACAATAATCGCAATTCTCTCCCGACTCCGGAATCTTACTTCCATTCAAACATTTGTGTAAATCTTTAATCGTCCCTTCCACCCACGAATCATCGCCTTTGTAGGGCAGGAGTTTGATATTAAATTCCAGCTTCCCATCAAACATATCTTTATCAGTAACACCATTACAATACACGAAGTATCCGGTAGGGGAGACCTTGAACCCATTCTGTCGGAAAAGCCACTGATAGACCTCCATTTGGCGTTTATAGCCATCTTGCCAGTCGTAACTTCAGCCTCCTTAGATGTAGCCTTGTAATCAACGATAATTAGCTCGCCATCAGGTGTAATCCAAACATCATCAACGCCACCTGTTATTAAGAGATTCGTATTTGGAAAATGATATGTAATGCCTCTTCGTAAAGAATCTCGCCATTCATCAATTTTCTCGTGTGCCAGAGGTACTGCATTCAAGCCATAGGCTTTCATTAGTGGATGCGGAGTGCCATTTGGCTTCTTCTATTAAGGAAAAAGATTTGATCTTCAAAGAAAAAGAAATTCATAAATCTCAGGTTAAGGTTTGGCAGCATCATGCTAATGGGATAGAAATGGGTTTATTCCTCGCTTCTAACGGTAAATTCTCTGGGGTTGATGATATGAAAGAGACAATAAAGGCGATTCAGCCAGAAGCAGCGTCTCTTGCCAAGTCTTTAAATGAAGAGCGATTGTTTACAGATGAAGAAATAAAGGATAGACAAATTAAGCAGGAAAATGAACAGAAAGAAAGGCTACAGGGTCTTGCAAAAAAAACGAATTAGTAACCAAAACTTCCTACCGCCCCAGCAGATCACCGATACTCATACAAATAGCACTTCAGATTCCCATTGAAGAGCTTTCGGTTTTTATCTTCGAGGCGACCGAACAACCGAGGGAAGTCCTGACGGGAAGTGATTAAGAAGAGCGAGCAGTCTTTGGTTTGGCGGAATTTTTCTCCAAGCGTCTGATACATCTTCGTGACATATGCCTCCTCCTCAAGTCGTTCGCCATAGGGAGGATTCGTGACGAAGGTACAGTTTTTGAAATTTCTGAAATCCAAATTGTTAAAATCAACGCATTTGAAAACTATGATGTCATCGACACCGGCCTTGCGTGCGTTTTCTTTTGCTATTTCAATCGTATCGGGATTTATGTCGAACGCGAAAATTTTTGGCATAACATCTGCAAGTTGCGCCGCTCTCAATTCATCTCGCACCTGTTTGATTTTATCCTGAGGAATCCATGGCCACGTCTCAAAAGCGAACTCGCGGTTTAAGCCTGCAGCCATCTTTTTTGCGATAAGTGCGGCTTCGATCGGTATTGTTCCGGAACCGCAAAACGGATCGATAAGAGTGCGCGCCTGATCCCAATCCGAGAGATTTATCATCGCGGCCGCGAGAGTTTCTTTCATAGGTGCGGCATTGGCAATAGATCTGTATCCTCGTTTGTGAAGAGCCTCTCCGGAAGTGTCTATTGAGACCGTGAAATGATCTTTGATGCACTTAACGGTTATTTGATAAAGCGCGTCTGAATTTTCAGGAAGAACATCCGTGGCGTAAACACGCTGAAGTCTCTTCACAACAGCTTTTTTCACAATGCTCTGTATTGCAGGTTCGGAATGAAGTAAGGATTTTGCGCTGGTCGCTTGGACGGGAAATCTATCTGAAACTTCTATGCAGTTTTCCCATTTGAATTCGGATACCGCATCGAATAATTGATCAAATGTTGTCGCGTCGAACTCGCCGACTTTCAATTGGATTCTGGAAGCCATGCGAGAGCACAAATTGGCTTTTATCAAACCTTCTTCATCAGCTTCAAAAGTAATTTTCCCATCTTCGACGGAAGCGATCCACAGCCCGAGATTTTTAAGTTCGTTGCGGACAAGCTTCTCAAGGCCGAATGTACATGTAGCTATAAGTTCCATGGTTGAATTATATGCGGTGTGGAGTATACAATCAAAACATCCAAGAATCCTATAACAAACAGTTATGAAAAAAATATTACCCGTCATGGTTTTGTCACTAGCGGTTCTCTCATTAAGTTCTTGTGCCAGCAATAATCAGGTGCAAGGCGATAGTTGCGAATCAACATGCGAACAGATATCCGGAATGTGCGCTGACGTCACGCCGGAAGCTTGCAAAGAAAAATGCAATAACTGCGGCGGGGATGTTTTGGATGAGATAAAGTCAGAGACGGATTGTGGAAAAATCGAAGAAAAGATTTCACAATGTCTTTTTACTGAAGAAACGGGTAATAACTGCGACGCGGCATGTAATAATTACAATAGTCAGTGCTTATCGCTCGTACCAACCGTAAATCAAGAATTATTGGATCAGGGATACTCGTCATGTATGGAGGAGTGTAAGTCATGGGACGGCGAAAAAACAACATGCATGGAGACAGCGCAAGATTGTCCTTCGATGACGGAGGTCTGCGGATTGTAATACTATCTTCCTCGATTCCCTTTCTTGATCGACATCTTGTTGTTGAATATCATCCCTCGACCCATATTACCTTTTCCAAGTGTGCGTGGAGGTTGAGGTCGCATATGTCTCAAACCTATTGTTTTTGGATTCTCTCCTTCAGGAGTTATGTCTTCAGTATTTGTCATAATGTCTTTATTAAATTACTAAACAAGAATATATAGTTCTAATGCCATACAGTAAAGGTTTTATAAAATTTGCATGTACGAGACTCTCCTCTTGAAAATTCTTGAAATTCTTACGCTCGGAATTATCGGCGGTGCCGTGCCGGGGCCGATTTTGACTGCAATATTCACGGAAGTCTTGAACAAAGGCTTCAGACGAAGTTTGATTGTGGCTCTGAAGGCCTTGATCGCAGAGTCGCTCGTGGCTGTTTTAGTGTTGATGTTCTTTTTTGCATGGGATATTCCGACAGATTATTTTTACATTATATCTTTCGGTGGAGCGATCGTTTTGTTCTGGATTGCGAAACAGGTGTGGGGGATTGAGAAGATTTCAAGCGAAAAAAAAGAGATTTTTTCATTTTCGAAACTGCTATTGCTTACGGTCCTGAATGGAGCTTTCTGGATTTTCTGGATAACGATTTGCGTGCCGAGAGCTTTTGAATTAAAACAAATGATTTCGTTTGGACACATGCTGTTTTTGATACTGTTCGAGATCGGATGGTTGATGTCAGTAGTAATATTGTCTTATATTTTTTCGAAATTCAGACCCTTGTTATTGAAGCAAAAACTTGTTGGTACGGTATTCAAGATATTTGCTTTATTGCTGATATTTTTTGGATTAAAGTCTATTTGGAGCAGCATCATTTATTTTATATAACAACAAACATGAAAAAACATTTTCTCGGATTAGCCTTGGCAATGTTGATTTCTTTTTCAGGCTGCAGTCAAGCACAGCCTGCCGAAACGGCAGACATCACAGTCTCCGATCCTCAGCCGAACGTCGAGATATCGAGCCCTCTCGCTATACAAGGCTCTGCGGTTGGAACTTGGTTTTTTGAAGCGACTTTCCCGGTCGAACTTGTGGATGCGAATGGTACGGTAATAGCGCAAGGGCTTGTGCAAGCGTTGAGCGACTGGCAGACGGAAGAACTTGTACCTTTTGAAGGCACGCTTGAATTCACAACAGACGCGCTCGCAGGCGAGTTGATTTTGCGTAAAGACAATCCATCCGGCTTGCCGGAAAACGATGAAGAAATTCGAATCCCCGTGAGATTTTCGGAATAAAATCAGAGAATCGCCACTATGTCACTACGTCACTTCTCCAACTTCTTCCTCACCTATAATTCGTGAACTGCAACGGCAAGTCGATTACCTTGTCGGTTCTTAGCATCGCAATAACTCCCTGCAATTCATCCCTCGATTTAGATGTTACACGAACCGCTTGCCCTTGGATGCTCGGCTTCACTTTTGGGAATTTTTCTCTTATGACAGCCGATACTTTCTTGGCACTTTCTTGATCGAGAGCCTTAACCAATTCAACCTTGTATCTCACGGTAGTGCCGCCCATTTTCTCCATATCTTTTTTATTGAGAATCTTTGGTGAAAGTTTCCTGTTTATGACTTTCTGAAGCAAGGTTTCAAAAGCTGCATTAAGCGAATATTCCGACGGTGTTGTGATAGTGATAGCATCTTCCGTCTGGTCGATTGTTATACCGAGGCTTTTTAAGTCATATCTTGTGGAGATCTCACGCCGCGCCTGATCGACGGCATTGGTCAGCTCGTGAACATTGAAATCGCAAATGATGTCCATTGATGAGTCGGAAGCCATAGGGATTTAGGGTTAAAATTTATTTTATACCGCAAGAAGTCGGAATATGCATCGCCTTGAGTTCCGCAAGTACGCCGAACTCATCTTTTCTAAATTCATCATCGGTAGGTTGGTCATAATATCCATGCTCAGTTGTATAGGCCTCTTCTATCTTGTTGCTGAGTTCTTCTGGAGCCTCTTCTATCGCTACGAATATCATGTCATAAGTATTATAATAGGTTGATCCTCTTAAATTCAAATCTACAAGAGGATATTCGAATGAATTAAGCCTGTCATCTTCATAAGACCAGAGATCAATAAGATTCGTCAGCTGATAGTCGGCAATCTCGTTGATCAAGCAATCGAGTCCATCATAGAACAAGAGGCTATTATCTTGCATATCGAGATAAGCGTTATGCTCGGTCAGATTCCAAGAAGTCCAAGATCTTTCCGCCTCAAGCGGTCTCGAATTTACATTTCCGGTCCAATAGTCGTATGCCGATTTGTTTAATTCCGTGATATAGGATTGGAAGTCCGATTCTGAAGAAAATTTGGCGTTAATGATATCTCTATTGTTTTGCAGAGCGATTAAGGCGAGTTTGGTGCTGGCGAGCGAAGTTTTTTCGTCTTCGGTCAGTTCGGATTTTGATATTATATCATCAAGAAATACGCTTGAATCGTAGATTGAATTCTCCCACCCAGATATGGCATCCGCGGAGAGATTGTTTATATAAAAATAATCGGCATCTCTTCCTTCCGGCGGTACTGCATCAGCGATAATCTTGTCTATATTTATGACATTTACGGCAATAAAAGCCGACATGAGTATCGCCCCGATTCCTATGAAAAGATGTTTTTCTTTCATCCTTCTGAACAGATTCATAAGAAGCACAAGCGTGAAAAATACAGCCAAACATGCCAAGAAAACTCCTCCGGCTATTCTGACTCGGGTTATGCCGTATATATCTATATAAAGCAGGTCTCTCTTGAGAGCGGATCCGAGCAATGCGAACAACTGAACTATCAGAACTATATTGGCGGTTTTGAGAAAAAAGAAGCGACTCTTGCTGTCTGTTTCATTAGATTTGATGACTGTCAAATAAGCGATCATGCTGCCGAAAAAAGATGTCACAAGCAGCTCTATAAACCCTTTCCTCACATAATCCGAATAGGTTATGTCAAAAGCTTGGAAATCGACGTTTGAAGCGAAAAGATATTTCCACTGTATGAACAAAAATCCCGCGAATAACAAGACGAGAACAGAAACGGGAACAGCTATGTCATAGAATCCCAGTACGCTGAGCTTATGTTCAATGTTTTTATCGGTTTTGATCTTGTACGTTAAGATGGCAAAAAGCAATAAACCCAGTACGATAGATACAAAAGTTCTTTCAATAAGTTGCTCTCTAACTTCTGTCATCATTTGATCGAATATAGGGTCGGCTTGCGACAGAAGTAATGTGAAGATCAGAAATACTATAAGCGTTATTGCAGATGTTTTGATTATTTTGAGAATGTGCGATCTTTTTTCACCTTTTTTTTGCGAAATCATTTTGGCCAAAACTATAAGATGTCTGAAACCTCTCATTACGATTGCCCATGCGTTTCTAAGGATCCATAGTCCGCTCCATTGAACCTCGTTTAGAATATAAACAAAGCCGAGAGTTAAACAGCTGATTCTCATTATGAACAAATTGAAGACTTGCACCATTTCGCTGGCTCTGAAGACTGATCCGAAAGAAGCAACTATTCCTGCGATTACAAGCGTATAAACGAGGATTGTCCTTTTCTCTTTCGGGAAAGATAGAAGGATTCCAATCAGCGCAAAAACATGAAACAAGCCGAATCCTATACCGAAAACGCTGTCTTCAATATGTAGTAAGTCATACATGAAAAAATTGTATCCCGCGACCACTAATAAAATGGTCCATAAAAGATATTTCGGTAACATTATGCCGGATATATCCTCCTGTGTGATTAAGTGGTTTTTACTGAAAATCGACGAGATGACATAGGTAAAAATAAGAAACGACATCCCGAAAAACAAAATGGAAACGAGAGTGGTTATCATTGATATTTTTTAAAAAATTACACAACCAAATTTTACTCGCACGCACTCTCTCCCGCAAGCCTCCCGGTCGCCCAAGCCGCTTGAAGATTGAATCCTCCGGTAACGCCATCTATATTGAGAACTTCTCCTGCAAAATAAAGTCCCGAGCAAAGCTTAGACTCCATAGTGCGAGGGTTGATTTCATCCAAATAAATCCCCCCTGCGGTTACGAACTCGTCTCCCGGAACGCGTCCCGAGATAGTAAGCGGAAAATGCTTAATAAGTTCAATCATTTTTGTCATCTGACCCTTGCTGATCTCGCCATTGTGTTTTTTCTCCAGATATTCTCGTTCGCACAAAACATCAGCAACAGATTTCGGCATGAACATGGAGGCAGTATTTCGAAAAAGCTTTTTCGGATTATCAACGACCTCTTTCTTGAACGCCGCCTCGAATTCAGGGAAAGTCATATCAGGCGCAAAATCGATAGTGAGCTGAGTAGGATTATCAAAAGCTGTCATGGAAGATATCGCGAAAACAGCAGGTCCGCTAACACCTTTATGCGTAAATACAAAAGGTCCGACAAAAGAATTTTTCCCTACACTCAAACGTGCGCGCTCAATAGAAACTCCGGCAAGTTCATGAGTCCACTCTTCCTTGATAACGAGTGCATTCAGGCTGGGTGCGAGAGGGGAGACGTGATGACCAAAGTACTTGGCGAAATCATGTCCGCCACCTTCTTTCCCTCCGGTTGTTATTATCAATTTGTCAGCTTCTATTTTAAGTCCGCCACAAGTAAGTAAAAAACCTGAATCTTGTTTGGAAACCTCTTGTACCGGTCTGCTTAATACGACATGGACATTATTATTTTTAGAAAAAATTCTTCCAAAAACATCAACAACGTCTCGACTCTCGTCGGAAGCAGGGAAAACCCTCATGTCTTCCTCAACCTTTAATCCCACACCATGCTCTTCGAAGAAATTCCGAACATCTTCCGGTGGAAAATTTCTCATTGCCGAATTAAGGAACTTCCCTCCGCGCGGATATCTATTCAATACAAGCGATAGGTCGGGAATACCTGTCGTGAGATTACATCTTCCACCACCTGTCAGCATAACCTTCTTGCCCAATTCAGGATTCCTTTCTATCAAAAAAACCTCCGCATCAGACTGTTTTTCGCTAATTGTTGCGGCAGCCATCATACCTGCCGCACCGCCTCCGATTATTGCAATTTTCATGTGTAGAATTACAGAGTTGTTATTTCGATACTCTCGATTACGACATCAGTTAATGGCTTGTCATTGCTATCAACATCTACGACGGCAATTGAATCGACGATGTCCATGCCTTCATAAACCTGCGCGAAGATCGAATATCCACCATCAAGATAAGTAGCATCTTTGTGAACTATGAAAAATTGGCTTCCGTTTGTATCAGGTCCACGATTAGCCATCGAAATAGCGCCTCGTACATGAGATAACTCGGGCGCAATTTCATCTTCAAGAGTCGTACCTTCTCCCTTATAACTATGTCCACCGGTGCCATTGCCTTTTGGGTCTCCGCCTTGGATCATGAACCCTTCTATGACTCTGTGGAAAACAAGCCCGTCATAATATCCGTCTTGCGCTAGAGTGGTGAAGTTTTTAACGATTTCAGGAGCAAGATCTTCGAAGAATTTAATTTTTACAATACCCATAGTTGTTGTAATCGTTGCGATCGTATCGCCCTTTTCCGGCGTCGCAGTTTGATCGAATTTTTTCGTACTGCATCCAAACATTCCAACCATAAGAATTGAGATTAAAAGAATAGATAAGGTTTTTTTCATATTTGTTTGTTAAATCGATGTTATGCTAACATACTCGCTAGAAAATAAACAAAAACAAAATGGTGAAACATAAAACAAGTTTGGAAAAACTGCGTACTTCCAAGAACGTGGAAGACAGTTTGGTTATAGGCAACCTCTCCAAGTATTTTTTGGTGGGAGTCGTGCTGCTTTTGATCTGTTATATCGTTTATATTATTTCGCCTTTTATAGTGACGATTATTATGGCGGCAATTTTGGCTTCGGCCGTAGGTCCTCTGCAGAAACTTTGGCATAAACTCTTTAAGGGAAAAGCTAAATGGCTCGGTGCGCTGCTAAGCACAATAATAATTCTCACGGTGGTTATCGGAATAGTATCGATGTTGATATCTCTGATTTCGGCCGAAACGGTTACAGCGGTTTCCGCAATAGACAGGAAGCTTTCATCTTACGAAATAGACAATATACATCTTTTGCCTGAGATGATTAGAGATAGTATAGTGGGAGATTATCTGGATAAAATGGAAGCATACTCGCCGATTACGCGAGGAGATCTTGTGGAAGCGCTTTCTTCAGCAACTCAAACAATAGGTACCAAAATAGTTTCCGGAACTACAAGCATAGCGAAAAAAGTTTCAGTTTTGCTGGTACATCTGTTTGTAATGATTTTGTCGTTGTTCTATTTCTTGAAAGACGGAGATCGTATAATCAAATACATAAAAAGCATAATGCCTTTGCCTAACAGATATCAAAAAGTCCTTTTTGAGCAATTGGCGATAATAAGCAAAGCGATAATTTATGGCATTTTCGGAGCTGCAATCATGCAAGGTTTTGTTGCGGGAGTCGGTTATGCGATAGCCGGCGTGGATAACTCTGTTTTCTGGGGTACGATTACGGCATTTTTCTCTATAATCCCTTATCTCGGGACTACAATAGTGTGGATTCCGATAGTTATATTCTTGCTTCTTAGCGGACACTGGGTCGCAGGAATTTTCTTGGCGATATGGGCGATCGCAGTTGTTTCTACGGTAGATAATATAGTTAAGCCTTATTTAATTGGTGGAAAAGCGCACATGTATCCGCTCCTCACATTTTTTGTTATCTTGGGAAGCATTTTTACTGCCGGATTCAAGGGAATTATCCTAGGCCCCTTCGCATTAATCTTGGCGTTGACCTTCTTGCATATTTATAAGTTGGAATATAAAGAAGTCTTGGAGAAGTAACAGAAGAAGTAGGGGAAGTAGGGGGAAGTGACATAGTGACATAGAAGAAGAGTTAAGTTCATATTTTGCGTATGAATGACGTAAGCATTTTCTGTATTTCACTTAAACTATTTTTTACATCCGAGAAATCTATGTCTTTGTAAAGTTTTTCGGCAATAATAATATGGGTTTCCAATTCCGCCGCGGAGGCGTTCGAGATAGAAAGAAAATATTTATATTGTCCAAGGCTCATTCTCTTAAACCCTTCGGCAATATTTGCGGGTATCGAAATTGCAGATCTTTTTATTTGAGATGATAGAATATGAGTTTCATTTTTAGGGAGTCCACCTGTAATTGAATAAATCTTCTCGACTAGAGAAATGGATTTCTGCCAAATGAGTAGATCTTTAAAAGATTGTGCGTACATGACCGGATTAATAACACACAGACATTAAATCTTCATGGAAAATAGCCATATCACTTCCCCAACTATGTCACTATGTCACTATGTCACTATGTCACTATGTCACTATGTCACTTCCCCAACTATGTCACTTCTTCCTCACACTTCCCTCGTCATCACCAACACATTCACAGCCTTCCTTGTGATATTGTGAAATGCCCTAACGATAAATCTGAAATGAGGACTTTTCGGTTTCAGGGTATCGAGTTTGTCACGTCTGAAATTTATAAGCTCTTCCTCGAGAGCTATGACGTGATTTCGAGAAGGTTTATCCAGTAATCCTATTAGTTTTTCGAGATGGGAATCGGCGTCATGGCATAGCGCAAGGATTTGATGCACATCATGGCGACTGAATTTAACATTTTTCTCGTGCATGTGTTTTATCTCAAAGGCCATATCTTTGATCTGATCACCAATTGTTTCGATATCGTTCGCTATGTGTAGGAAAACAGGAACTGTTTGGGCTTGCGATTCGGTCAAGCTTCTTCCGGCTATTTTTGCTAAATAATTTGATGTCTTGTTGCGATAAGTGTTTATCTTATATTCGTTGTCGAGGATTTTTCCTTCATATTTTTCTTCACCATCTGTGTATTCGGATAAAAATCCAAGAGTTGATCTGGTCAGTTTCAGCATATCTATACATGCTAGTTTTACGTGCATAAGTGCGATATCCGGAGCTTTTAAATAGCCTTGCAAAAAGGCGGGTGTTCCGGAAAGTGTGGTTTTCCTTTTTGGTACAATTATAGTTACGGCTTTTACGAGCCAAGGTAAAATGCTAAGGAAAATGCACATCGAAATTATATTGAAAAGTGTATGAGCATTGGCGATTCCTCTCAAAACATCGGTTGGATCCGAAATGGTTTTTGATACGAGGAAAAAGAATGGCTTGAATAATAAAATCATAATTGCGACACCTCCGGCATTAAAGATGATATGCAGAATCGCAGCTCTTCTTGCTATATAATTCATGCGTAAAGATGCTATAAAAGTTGTTAAAGTTGTTCCTACATTGGCTCCGAGAACCATAGATATGCTTGTTTCAAACTCAAGCATTCCGGTTCCGGCCAACGCCATAATTACACCTATGCTCGCAGAGCTGGATTGAGTTAGTACCGTGAGTATGAATCCTGTCATTAACGCTATCCAAAAACCACCACTTATATTAGCTAGAAATATATGGAACTGGGGGCTGTCCGCAAGAGGCAAGAATGCTTCCTGCATTAAATTTAATCCGAAGAATAGCAACCCTATACCGGTTAGGATATCGCCCATGAGTATCTTCTTCTCGGTCTTGGTAAAGAATTTGAGAGCGACGCCAAGAGTAATCATAGGCAGCGCAAAAGAAGATATTTTGAAAGCTATAATCTGAGCGGTAATCGTAGTGCCGACATTGGCACCTATGATAAGACTTGCCGCCTGAGTCAGGTTAAGAACATTCGCGTTAACAAGTCCGGCGATCATCAATGTTGTAAAAGTGCTGCTCTGCAAGATAGCTGTAGTAGTCGCACCGACAAAAGCTCCGGTAAGTCTATTTTGAGTCGCCTTGGCCATCAGTTTTTTCATTTGAGTGCCTGCGATTTTTTGCAAACCTTCGGCATTCATTTCTATACCGAAAATAAATAAGCCGAGTCCGCCCAGAAGCATAAAAACAGATTGTAAGACGTTGATTTCCATAAGATTAATAGAGTTCTTCCAGTGTATTTTCTATCTGTTCGATTTCAGCCTCTATCGCATTTTGCAGTCTCTCCAAGTAATCATCTCGGAGTGTATCGATCGGTATCTCTGATAAATCCAGATAATCCAAAGGATCGACAAGTATTCCATCCTGCCAAACCTCAAAGTGCAGATGTGCTCCGGTAGTCCTGAATCCGGCTCCGATAGATCCGGGAACGCCACCGGTCAGTCCGATAATTTGCCCTCTATAAACGTAATCACCTTCGGCTACAGCAACGGCGGAAACATGTCCGTAAACTGTAACTACGCCTTTTCTGTGAGCAATCATTACATATGCGTATCCTATACTATCTTCATCGTATTGAACTTTGTAAACAACCCCATCGGCAGGCGCCTCGATTGACGTACCTTGAATAACAGGGATGTCTATTGCGTGATGAGCCACTCCGAATGCCGAAACATAGGAAGAGTCATCGAAGTAAGCCGATAATCCTTTTTCTTCAGGTGATACGGGCCAGTCTAGCTGCAAAAACTCGGAAGAGCCATAAACGCCATTTTCTGCGAGCGCTTCCGCTTTTATCTGCATGATTTCCGCCAATTGTTCTTCTGTAAGAGTCTGGCCGGTCGAATCTATTTTCCCTTGAAGAAGATCGATATTCGCCTTAAGCGCCTCCATTTCCGCTTCAACTTCTTCCTGCTGCTGCTTTGATAAGATAAGAAGTTCTTGATATATATCTTCTTTACCTTGTGTTTCTTCGAGCAAGGTTTCTTTTGCTTCAAGTTCGATATTAAGATTCTCGTTTTCAATAAAAAGTTCATCTTGTAGAGAGGCCAGAACAGTCTTTTTTTCTTCCAAATCGGTCTGTCTTTGAGCCAAATCTTCTTTATTATCACTGAGAGCAATAAAAAGATCTTCGGAAGTCTGTTCGAAAATATCCAGATAAATAACATTCTGTGTAACATCTGAGACGCTTCCTTCAGCTATAAGCAGCTTTACAGTACTCAGAGAATCAGATTCGCCGTAATAAGTATTCTTTTTTACATATAAAATCGTCATAAGTTCGGAAAGAGACTCCTCCTGATCGGCAATCTGAATCTCTCTCATGTCTATTTCCTCCATTATATTCGCAATGTCGGTTTCGGCTTCTCCTATCTGAGAAGTGACGCTCTCGATTTTCGCCTCGGATTCATCTATAAGCTCATCGAGATTATCCACTTGATCCTGAAGCGAATCTATATCCTCTCGTACGGAAGTAAGTTCGTCTTGAGTACCTTCTATTTGATCTTGTATTTGATTGTATTCAACGGTCTTCTGAGAAAGCTGGCTCTGAAGTTTAATTATGAGGTAAGCCGAACGGATTGTGGCATCATCAACCTCTGTAGTACTGCCGGTGCCTGTTTCAGTAGTATCTTCAGCTATGGCAACAGGAGTAATAAATAGCGAAAACACGAGAATGGCAGACAACAGCGATTTTTGTATTTTTCTGTTCACTAAGGTAAATTTATATCTATAAATTATACCTGAAAAACACCTCGTTCTCAATGAGCATACGCCATGAATAACAGATAAGGACTTGACGAACGCCTCGATATGGTACATAATAACAACCTATGGGAACAAATAAACCGACAGATGGGGGCGGCATGAGGAATAGGCTTATACAGGCCGCGATGATCGGTCTTGCCGCTTGTGGCCAGCCTGAAATACCTGATGCTGCTCATAAATTCACTCCTATAACGGAAGAGTTGTCTCCGGATGCTATAAGAGAAGCTCTTGAAGCTCGAATAACAGCAAGAGAGGCTCAAATTGTTGCCTGTGATGTGGGTAGTAAAAAATATGCAGAATGTGTCCAGATGCCTGTTGAAAACGGAGATGAGAAGGACTTACTTGTGGCAGGATTGCTTGATCAGAGAGATCCCAGATATGTGAGATGGTTTAGAGAGAATCTTTTGCCAAGAGAATCCGTGCCAGGCACGGTTGAAGTGCCAGTTGAGATGATGGATGAAAACAGGTTCCAGCAAGAGATCTTCAGATTAAGATTTAGAAGAGACAGATTGCCATCTTATCCCGATGCAAGCGCACTTCCGGCATACAAAAAAGAGTTAATCAAAGAAGGTGGGCAAAAGCATCAGGATAAATATCATTTTGTCGGAAGTATTATATTTGAGCCGTTTACAGATGCGAATCGGGATGAACTAACCACGGTTTTTACCGACGCCGGATTGATGGAGAAAGCTCCGAATGAAGGTGTGTATTGTTATTTGGACGATATTTACTCGCATGGAACAGATCAGGAAGCGGAGAAAGCAAAATATGTTTTCAAGCCTACATTAGCTTTAATGGAAGATATTGGTAAATATGTTAATGACGAATTGCATTCGAAATATGGACTTCCTGCGAATATAAAGATCAAATTGAGAGTTACAGCTCTTGGGAGAACGGAAGAGTATCAGCAAGAATTAATTGATGAAACAGAAGAAGATCCTGCGACAGGCGAAACAAGAAGGAGAAATGGCAATGCTACTGCGGTTAAAAGGGATAAGAAAGGCGAGATAACTTCGGCTTCTTCTCATATGGAGGGCGATGCGGCGGATTTCGGATTCTGGAAGGTAAAAGTGGTAGATACAAATACGGGAGTCGAAATAGTTATTGATTCGGATGAAGATCCGAAGTTGTTGGAAAGTGTGAAATTCTTAGCCACACAGCGTTTGCGCGAGAAGGTTCAGGATAAGGAAGCGTTTGGAGTTATAGAGTCTAATGATTGTCTGCACATTGTCGCGAAGATGAAATGGCCGGATTTGAAGAAATATAGGGATGCGATTGCGAAATATAGAGCTGGATAACGATTCCGCAGCGCCGAGCCGGAACGGCCAATTTATTCTAGGGATAAGGATTATGAGATTTCCTCTTGCCAAATCCGAGAATCTCGTATAGAATCCCCGCCGGTTTAATCTCCTCTTCGGGTAAATTTTTAACTAACTTTTCAGATGTCACATAAGAAGGCTGGTGGCTCCAGTAAAAACGGGCGCGACTCAAACGCGAAACGGTTGGGTATCAAGGCATTCGGTGGTGAAACTGTAACAGCCGGTTCAATCATAGTTCGTCAGAAAGGAACTGTTGTTCATCCGGGTAAGAATGTCGGCGTTGGCGTAGATTTTACGCTTTTCGCTCTTAAAGATGGCAAGGTTGAATTTAAGGAGAAGAAACAGCTGAAATACGATAGAAGAATCTTCAAGGATACGATCGTAAGCGTGATTTAATTCGCTCATGTCGAGACATTACTAAAAATCTCAAGCCCTCCGATTCGGGGGGTTTTTTTTGATTAAAAATCTCCCATGCTCTATAATTTTCCCCGTAATTCGGTATTAGTAATTAGTAATTCGTATTCACATGTCTGATTTTGAGTCGTTAGGTGCGGAGAGTAGCGAAGGTGGTGCGGCCAGCGCTGAAGCGGTTGAGAAGCTTCGCGAACAGATGAAGAAGGCTTCTGCAGCAATAAAGGCGATTCAACGAGAAGAGGGTAAGCAGAAGAAAAAAGAGGATAAGTTGGCGGCATTATTGGTCAAGCTTATCAAGAGCGCGGGCGGCGCAACATCAGGAGTATTGGCTCTTATAGTTCAGCTTTTGAATGAAAATATACCGGCAGGCTTCATATTGGCAATTTTGATTTTAGGCAAAGAAGATCTTAAGAAGGAAGCTGGCGAAGACTTGATGTTGAAGTCGGATTACGATGATCCGGAACAGAAGATGCTGGAAGGGAAGAAGGGCGATCTTACGAAAGAAGAGCGCAAGATTTTCAAGAAAAAAGAACAAGAAATGGAAGACCTCGAGGATACGGAAGTGCTTTCACCCAAGATAAGGGAAGAGTTGAACGAATGGGGCGAGATGATATTGGCGGCTGGGCTTTCGTCACCTCATAAGACTATCGGAACGGTTCTAGATGAAGAGAGAAAAATAAAAGCTCCTGCCGTTCAGTTGGCGACATTCAGCTTGCGCGATTATTTCACAACTCACGGTCTCGAATATGACTATGATGATATGTGGGAATTTTCTGCAGCTGTTCTAAGAAGCGTTATGGTGAAAATCGACAAGGCTGCAAAGCATGTCAAGAAAGAGGTTTTACCGGCAGGTTTCTAGAGCTTAGACATGCTTTTTCAAAAAAGAGGCTAATGATTCTTTGGACTGAACACCTACGAATTTTTCTACGATTTCGCCGTTGCGGAAAATGAGCAAGGTAGGAATGCTCATAACCATATATTCATAAGCGGTTTTTTGTGATTCTTCGGTATTTAATTTGCCGACAATAGCAATTTCTCCAATTTCGTCTGAAAGTTGTTCTATAATAGGTCCTTGAATCATGCATGGACCGCACCAGCTTGCATAAAAATCAACTAAGACAGGTTTTGTTTTGGAGGCCTCTAGAACAGCTTGTTGAAAATTTTGATCTGTGAATTGTTGCGCCATGGTGTATTGGGTTAATTATTTTTAAGTATTTCCGTGAAAAATTTTTTACAAACCTGATCTTGGTCTTTGCATGACGAAATGCATTTAACGAAATTTTCTTGCAAAAACTTGTTTATAAGAGATACAAGAGCTGATTTTGAAGCCTTCATTTGAGTAAGAGTCTCAAAGCAGTTTTTATCTTCATCAATCATTTTTATTACGCCTTGAAGCTGTCCGATAATGTTTTGTATGAGCTGGGCTTGTGTTTTCATGTATTGAAATTAATAGTACAAATCAAATATAGCATACACCCCTAGGGGGTGTCAATTGAATCACGGGAAAATCAAGTATTTCACAATACTTACAGGATACCGTTTGAATATGGGGTGAGTGATGGGGGTCGAACCCATGACCTCAAGGACCACAACCTCGCGCTCTAACCAACTGAGCTACACTCACCACGATATATTCCGACAGCACGGCAGGAATTTTAGAGCAAAAGGGATTTGATGCCAAGCTGAAACAGGGGAGTGCCTGCATGTAGCAATTACCAGACGTGATTTTTGCGGTGGCGCAATTCGGAAAAGGTAAGCGTGCAATCACTTGCCAAAAAGTCTAGCTGGAATGGTTGATTTCTCCTGTTGGTACGATATATTGGTCGTACCATTTGATAATTCTATTTTGTGACAAAACTGCATGAGGAATTCGTTAAGTACGGCGCGAATGCGAAGCGTTGGCTGAGACAGTGCGCACTCTTGCTGCCGGAGATTGCTCGCCAAGAGATTTGGCGCAAAAAAGGTTTCGGAAGTATTTACGAATACGCTGCTAAATTGGCGGGAATGAGTAAGTCGCAAGTTGATACGGCATTGTGGGTTGTAAGAGCCGTTGAGGACAAACCTGAATTGAAGAAAGTAGTGGAGGAGAAAGGAATCAATTGCGTGAAGCCGATAGTTGCAATCGCAACAAAAGAAACGGCAAGTTTCTGGGCGGAGAAGGCGACAGAAATGAGCCAGCATGATCTTGAAATTTACGCGAAAGAATATAAGTCTGATTTTCTCCGCGGGGAGAAAACCGAACAGATAGAAATGTCTCTCGATCCCGCAGTCGCCGACCAGCTAAGGAAGATGAAAGGTAACCGCGATTGGAACACATTCATGAAAGAGCTTATGGATGGGCAGCCCAAACCGGAACCTGCTCAAACCAAACAAGTCCCGACCCGCATCAAAAATACCGTACGAGCAAGAACGAACGGAATCTGCTCCTACCCTAATTGCCACAAGCCGGCCGAAGAACTTCATCACGCCAACCGACAAGCACTCAACCCGACACACAACCCGAACCATATACACGCGCTCTGCAAATCACATCATCATCTTGCCCACCACAGCCTTATCGCAAACGAAGAGCGCCAACCGCACGAATGGCGACTCCTTGCATACCCCGACAAGACGAATCCGAAATATCAAGTCGATCGGCTCGTGCAGAAATACCGTTCGCCATAAATAAGCGCGCTACCAAACCAACTCCGCCAGCTCATACGGCAATCTGGTCGCATCATATGGCCTGTCGAATAGGGGAGCCTCATACCCGTCAATTCCGCTATACTCAACACCTTCAAACACATAATCGCGCAGAAAAGCATATTTAGCATCCAACTGCTCATTCAAAAGTGCCAATCTCCTGAACGACTCGCCGTGCAAAACATAATACAGGTAGCTTTCAGCAAAATCTTCAAAAGGATCTGTCATCGCATATTCACTTACAAACGAATAGCCGTTAGTTTCCTCACGAAACGACCCATTACCGGTCCAAGAAATTTCATAAAAATCAACACTGAGATCGCCACTGTAGACCGCGCGCAAGCCATCCGTAAAAGCCGACACATCTCCTTCATAAGAATCTATCAGTCCGGTATCAACAGTGTGTCCGATTTCATGTATAAGAACCGCAGCCAGCTCATCTTCCGAAATTCCGGCGCATCTTATTTTGACGGTGTTTCCGCCACCTTGACCTCTTTTTGCATCAGTATCAAAAATCAAACTCAAATTCTCAACAGATTCGGAGTGATTTCTAGGCAGCGCATCTAGAACATCGCTTACAACTTCCATACAAGCGGAAACATCTTCGATTTCAGCAGACCCTTCAATGTTTACGGAACTTGCGTAATGCACGCCAGATTCCATTCCGTATTTGCCTGAAGGCTTGAGGGTTTCCCATCTGTTAGGCTGAATTATGCCGGTATCAGTCGCCTTAACGACAGGTATGCCGACAACAGCTATTTGTATCAAAATTGAAATGAAGCAGTATATTGCCCTTTTTAACACCTTTAGATCGGGTTAAAAGTAAAAGGGCGGAATAATACGTCAAAAAGGGCGCTAAGTCAAGCGCGGCAGGCATAGTGATTAAAGTCAGATCTCTAAAGCAAGCCCCAGGTGGCAAGGAACTGAGTTACCATAGTGGCAGAATATCTAACCATAGGATTTCTAGTAGGCCCACCGAATTTGTATCCATACATTGCGAAAAGTCCGAGTAATTCATTTGCAGCGGCGGCACCACCCCTCATCCATACAGGATGATCGTAAAACATCAAGAATATAGCTATTGAGATAGCTGCTCTGAGGCTCTCTCTTATAACATCATCAACTACTGACTTCTTCCAGTCAATTGCATTGATTATGTGATTAACGGATGTAAGAATGATAGGAATTGTTATGCCGAAATTCATATAATCGGCGTTTTTGGCGGCAACCTCTTGGACTTGTACGCCATAACTTGGAATATTTATATCGTCACCACCACCACCGCCACCTTTTTGGAAGTGTTGATGATCGGCCAATCCGGCCATTGCTAATTTTGCAGGCATTACAGCGATCAAAGCGCTTGCCTTAGCAGTAACGGCTGTAAGTCGAGATACCATTTCAGTTATTTGTCTTTTAGCTTCTTGCGTGCCAAATTGAGATACAAGATCATGGCAAGCATTGGAAATAGCATCATCCATTCCACTACTGTTTTCATCAGCAAGGAACATCTGAAGCTGCATTATGGTTTTGCCGAAAACTCCGCTTATCATATCCTTACCTTCAGGATTCAATTCGCCGCTTTCAACTAGGTCATGTAAGCTCGGAGCCGCAGGATGCGTCTCAGTAGTTTGTACAGGTTGTCCTGATTGACGAACTACGTCACCCTTATTATCGATTCTAATAGGATCAATATTCAATTCGTTTCCAACGTTGAAATCATCCAGTTTGTATGTTCCGACAACTTCTTGGTTTAATACAGCATGACCATCCTTATCCATATTAAATTGTACATTACCAGTCATGAGCCCTCCAACCGACGGATAGCCTAGTGGCTCTCCATCAATATTTTCAGGGGTGTTTTCTTGATGATTGTTCATGGTGTTTATTCTTTAATTTTTTCTATCATTTTACTTGTCACATCGACAACATTTATAGAATCGAGATTCACAACGCTTGTGTCAATTAAACCTTCAAGTTTTGCCTTAAATGCTTCTTCGTTAGATTCTATTTTAGCTTCCAATACGGAAATAGTATAGTTAAGAGATTCTCTATAAATTATGACTTTCTGATCGGAAGGGATATTTCCATTCTCCATTAATGATGTATGCAAAGCTTTTTCATAAGTTGCAAGATCGGTTTTGTTATCCGCAAGTCTTTCTCCTGCAAGCCACGAAGGCCATACTGTTGCGGTTGAATTTATTGTATCCCAGAACTGTTTCTTATACTCCAACATTCTCTTTTCACAAGAAATATGATCATTCAATAATTCGAGTTTCAAGCCGGGGGAATAAGGCGTGCCGTCATCAAACTTTCCACCGTTAACAGAAGAAACCCAGTAGTTGTATCTGACTTTCATGAATTGCTCGAGATCATAGCCTGGATCGATTTCTTCAATGTCATCCTTCTGATCTTCCAATGCTTTTGATGCAAAGGCTGTAAGAGCCTCTCCTGTCCATCCGGAACCAAGATCGGAAATGCCACCACCGGAATTGAATTCGTCATAAGAAGATATAGTAGCAAAATAATCAACATATTTGCTTTCATCTCCATTAGCTTTTTCTTGAGCTGCTGCAACCTGTGTTCTGACGTAAAATCTATAAAGATTTTGTAGTCCGGAATATCTAGGATTGCTAGTTATTGTGCTAAGGGTTTTAAGTTCTGTATCATAAGCTTTTTCAGCTGCTGCAAGGGCATCAGTTTCATTACCATCCCAATCACCTGCCCACCATCCTCCTTCAGCATCAAGAGCTTGTTTAGCAATTATTATTTGCTTGTCCAGTTGATCGAGTTTCTCTCTCGACGCTCTCGCTTTATCATCAAGAGTCGCATCAATTGATGGCATACCCTCAAGTAATTCAAATTCTTTACTTCGGACGGCAGTGCCACTTGTTCTATCAATCTTACCGAAACGACTTGATAAGAATTTTTCAACAACCCTCTCGTAATCTTGAGTTGTAGGTTGTCTTTTTTGATCCTTGCCCAATGAACCGAGCCAGGTGCTCATTGTTTGAAGATCGATTTCCATTGGCTCGAAATATCGCTGATTCAATATGTGAACCGGATTTATATCTTTGCCACTTGCATCAGTATTTATCGTGAAATCTCCTTTTTTCTTGCCTTTGGCTGTATTCGCAGCCTCCCATGTTTGGTAGAGAGCATCATAATCTCTATCGAAATCACTCTTTATTGAATAATCAAGAAACTCTCTTTTCTTAGTATTGATAAGAGCCTTAAACAAAACTCTCATCTCGGCCTCGTTTGTAACCTGAAATCCGAATAGATTCATGAATCCACCTCCGTTATCAACATAGACAATCTTATCAACATCCTTTTCCATGTCATGGAAACGTGAGTTGATATATCTTTCATATTCTGCCCAAACGAGTTCTTTTGTTTTTTCACTCGGATCATCATCGATAGGGGAGTCACTCTCTTCTTGCGTTTTCTCTTCTTCTTTTTTCTTGTCGCCACCTCCGCCACTACCACTACCACCGCCACCTTCATTTTTCTCTTCATCGCCTCCACCACTGCCATTTCCATTGCCTCCCTTGATTGGAACAGGGATGGCCTTACCGCTCTTATAAATTTCATCATTCTTTTTATCGTAAGGCTCAATTTCTCGCCAGTTAAGTTCGCTCAGACTTATTACATGAACACTGAGTCCGGCATTTTCCGTTATCCATTGGTATGCGCCTTTTACTTTTCCGCCAAGTACATCTGTACCACCTGCAGCGCCGGCGGTTTTTTGCACCCAGTTGCTGTCCATGAAAGCTTCTCTCAAACTTTGATTCATGGCGTAAGCGACACTCTCTATATATCCTTTTTCACCTGCCGTTAAATTCTTTTTAAGAGCGAACTGTCCCGTCTTCTCGAAGAAGAATCTTGTCGCCTCGTCTTTTACTTCGTAGAAATTATCAGAATATTTCTGGAACGCAACACTATAACTAAAATCTCCGGAATAGAAAGAGTTGTCCATCAACGCTTGGTATTCAGCCTTGTATTCTGGGCTTGGCAATCCGGCTGTATGCAAGATGTCCAAGAAATCTTTTTTGAAATCCTCTTCTGTGACTTCTACTCCGCTAGTTCTGCCGCTCGCAGCTGCGATAGCATCTCGGTAATTGCCGACTATGGTTCCGAGCGAGTTCGCCAAATCGTCTCCAATTTGCTTCTCATATCCGGCAAGAGTGCCTTCAATATCAGTTTGCGCACCTTTAAGTTCGAGAATATTGCTCTTATATAGAGTCGCGAGAGCCGAAGGCTTGGATTCTCTTAATTTATTGAATTCATTTGTGAGTCCGTCTGGGAATCCTTCAACCTCATCAAACTTCACATTGCTAAGACCGGTTTCGATTGTGCTCTTGGCTGTTTTCTGAAGCCTGTTTTGATAAAATTCAAGAACTTGATTGTTTGGAGCCTCCCATTCAACAGAAGAGAGCAAATATTTGTCTTGTGCCTTATCGTATTGAATAGTGGTTTCTACATCCAAGATTTTTGCTTCTATCACGCCTGTTTTCTTGTCGTATTTTTTGACCTCTATATTTGTAATTCCTCTGCAAACTTCAGGTCCTCTCGATCCACTCAATTCGTCCGCCAACTTAGGAGCAATCAGGGATTCATTGAATTTCGAGTCATCTGAAAGATCAATCTCTGTATCTCCGGAATAGACATTCAAATATCCATCCGCACTAACTCTTGTATTAAGAGGTATTGTCGATGAATTTTTCAATCCTAAGCCGAGTATGGACTTGATTTCATAATCGCCTCCGCTTGTTTTTTTCTTAACATTCCATGCGTTCTGTTCTGAATCGAACTTAGGTTCAAAATCCTTAAGACTTGTAATCTGATTGGATCTTTCGACAAATTCACTTGCCACTTTTGCCTTGCTGTATCTTGCAATAACTCCAAGTGTATCTACGAACGAAGTCTTATTGTAATTGCTACTCACAGCAAGAGTTGCGACTTCTGCATTGTTTTTGATGTCTTTCAATACGATTGTATCGACTCTGTCAGCCGTTTTTTTGATATCGAAGTTGTATGGATATCCATCAACCCATACCTTATTATCTCTGACTTCAACATTGATGTGGTCAGGTATGTCAGCGGCAAGTTCGATTTCAAGAAGTTTCTTAACCTTCTCTTCATTAGGAAGCAATCCTTTTTTCTCGATGGCCTTATCTCTTGCGCCTTTCTCTGCATCAGCCATGTCGAGACCTTCACTTCCGGCCTTTTGTGCGTAAACGCTAAGTACGACAGACCTAAGAGGTTCCCCTCTATGAGCAGCCAAAAGCTGTCCCGGGCTATCGTAACCTCCAAGCTCGATAAGCTCGGATATTGCAACATATAGAGCCTTTCGGTTTCTCTGAGTATTTAATTTCTGAAGTTTGGTGATGGTTTCGGTATCTGTAGTGCTGTCGATAAGGTCGTCGATATTGATCTCTTCGTTATTGGCATTCCTATATAGAGCAATCATTTTGTCGATTTTGAAATCGCTGACTGCGAAAACGGCATCTATCTTGTCGTTATTTTCTATGCCTGCTTGTTGCAAGAACCACCTATAAGCAGGACTATCTACCGATTTTGCACCAAATACGTAATCGCTAAGTTTTCTTTCTTCCGGATCTAAATGTGGCCAAACTCCATTTAAAATATAGAGTCCCGCACCGACTCCGGCAGCCTTCCAAAGGAAGTCTTTTGTTTTTTCACCTGCCATTCCCCACAATTTCCACATCAAGAAAGCGGCAGCTCCGCATTTGGCAATTGTTGCAAGAGGCTTAGTCTGCATACCCTCTACAACTTCGGTATTCAAGAAATTCTTAACACTGTCGAGAATCATGTCAGCCTTAAACTCTTTTGATTCAACCTTTGCCTCTTCGTAACTTTTTTTATAGTCATTGATTTTTGAAACAAGCGTTTTCAAGTTCTCATAAGCTCGGTCAAAAGTTGCAGGGTTTTTTGAGTCGAGCGCCTTCAAAAATTCGCCGACATTTTTCGGACTGCATCCGCTTTCGACAAGTACAGTTCTCATCGTCGCTTGGACTCGACCTGTCTTGTAAAGATCAACCCATTCGGAATAATTCACATCCGTATGTTTCCTGAAAAGCTGAGTGATATCGACAGTGCCGAGAAGACCTATTTGTTCAACAACATTGGTCTCCAAACCGCGTTCCAATTCCTCTTTGGATTTTTGCGTTTCTGTCGCTACTTCGGGTTTTTGAGCGTTGTCCGCCATGCTTTTTGTTTGTTTTTATCTAATAATTATACCAAAAAACGCAAACATTATCAACCCTGTTTTACGTTTTTGTACACTTGTATAATCTTGGCGGTCTGAACGGACTCTTCATAAAAAGAAACAAGCTCGAACTCGAGCTGCCTTTCGAACTCCGGAATGGTCTTGGCGATTTCGTCCATTTTCGCAAAATCTGTGAAAGGAATATCGTCGCGTCCGGACAATCTTTTTATGAGTTTGTTTATTTTATCGAACAAAATAATTTCAAGATCGCTTTTCAGTTTTGTTTTTTGTTCATCTGTAAAACCAAGCCCAATGTCGGTCATGATTTTCTCGATGATTTTTTCAGGGTCGCGTGGAAACATTTTTAGATATTAATGAATGAATCTTTTAAGAAGCCAGTGGAGTACCATTGTAGGTATATTCTTCTTTACTGCAGTTGTGATTGCATTGCCACCGGCTGGCGCTTGTTCGGCAGCTTCTTTTGCTTTTGCAAGTGCATCATCCGAACTTTTCTTGGCGGCTTCAGCTTTATCCGCAAAATGTTTCAATATAGCCTCGGTCGTTGGCAGTTCCGGACTTTTCTGGCCTTTGTCGAGTTCTGTGATTGTGCGATAAACCCTCTCCGCTCTTTGTAATCGCAAAACAAGAGGTCCGATATTTGTCTGCTGATCAAAATCAACTTTTTTACCTGCTGCATTCGTGTGTTGTCCACTTATCGCAACATCGCGAAGCTCTTCTATAAGCATGCCCAATTTCGCGATAGGGAGGGTACCTTTTTGTACGGCTTCAAGTATTTGTTCTTCGGAAGTTCCGGGTCTGAGTACTCCTTTAGCTTTTTTTACAAAATTAAATCCGGGTCTTGCATCCAATTCATCCAGCATTTGATCAAGTAGAGTTCCTTTTGCAGTCCACATACTGACGTCAACAATGCTTGCCGCTCTCTTAAGCGTCGCCTCTTGCAAATCTCTATCTTCGACAGTCATATGCTCCATCACAACCCTTATAAAAGCGCGTTTGCGGTCTTGCTGAGTGACTTCGACAGGTTGTCCTGGTCTAGCTCTTGCGCCAACTCTTTCGACAGCATATCTGCGCGCCATCGCAAGCATACGCAGGTTCATAGGATCGACTTTTTGAGGAGCGGATGGCTTAACAGCAAGTAATTTTGCTAATTCTCCAGAAATTTCTTTAGCTTCAGGTATAAAATCAATCAAGGCGGAATCTGGATTTTTCTGTTGTTCTGTTGGCAAGGTTGCAATTAAATCTCTTGTCACGCCACCAATTACGCCACGCAATGTGGTTACATAATTTCTCATATTACCAAATATCAACGGAGTTGTAGTTAATACTCCTTGAACTGTAGCAATGTAATTGGCAGCATTGGCTATTTTACCTGTTGGATTATCAGCTACTCTAACTAATGATTCAGTTCTTTGCGCTAAATCCCTAAGTGTATTTAGGGCTTCGACTTCCGCATTGTTTCCCCCTCTCAATTGATCCACTGCCCATTGATAATAAGGCCTATTATCGATTGGCCTGCGTACTATGCGTCTTGCATTTGGACCAGTTGCTCCCGGTACGGTTTCTTCAATGTTTTCTTCATGGCCTGCTTCAAGATCTTTCCTTATGAAATATCCATCATGCGAATTGATATCAGTTGCACCATTCTTTAATGCTGGTTGTAGTATAGGTGTCAACGCAGGATCCAATGGAGGAACTTCTAATTCATACGCCGGAATCACCAGCGACATCGTTCTCACCATCTCTTCAATCTCATCTTGCTCATATCCGGACAAGTCCGCAGCACCGCTTATTCTGCCAATACCAGGTATTCTCATGATAGCAGGAAAATGCGCAGCGATATTATTTATTGCGCTTCCTGCCCAAGATCTGAAATGAGGCTTAAGCAAACTTCGCAGAATCGCATCAGCCTTTTCGTCGGTAGTAGTTGCGAGGGTTTCTCGTAGCAAAGGTTCACCGCCGGTTTTGCTGACTTCATCAACAGTATCTTGTCCCAAGACTGCAACAATTGCATCAAGTACACCCTGATTTATTTCTCGTATTTCTCTCGGAGCCGCGCTTACGGCATCTCTATCCAAATACGCGCTGTCCAATCCGCGCGCGACATTTCTGCTTTCGGTATTTGCTTGTTTTATATCCGCCATAATATAAGACGCTTAGCATTTAAAGTCTTATAATTATACCTGAAAACGCAAGGCTTGTAAATACTGCGGAACCTATTTTTTATTGCGGCGCATACTTAAATCAGATAACCTTATATAAGTTTTGTAAATTTTAATCTTAAAAATAATGGAAATCAAAGTTGAGAAACTCCCGAAGTCGGAAGTGAAAATCACAGTCGTAATGACTCCTGAGGAGATGAAAAAATATGAGAATCTTGCTGCCGAACAAATCAGCAAGGAAATCAAGATGGACGGTTTCAGGCCGGGTAAGGTGCCGCTAGAAATGGTTAAATCAAAAGTAGGGGAGGTCTCATTTGAAGCACATACTGCAGAATTGGCATTGCCGGAAGCTTATGCGGAAGCAGTTATCAAAAACAAGCTCGAAGTCGTTGCTCACCCTCGTATCAATATTTTGAAAAACGCACCTCTCTCATTCGAGGCGACTGTTGCGGTATTGCCGGAGATAAAGCTCAAGGATTACACAACTATAAAGGTGAAAAAGACCGAGGTGAAAATAGAAGATAAAGATATAAATGAAGTTCTCGAGAGCCTGCAAAGGCGCGAAGCGACATTCAAGGACGTAGAGAGGGAAGCCAAGAAAGGCGATAGGGTTGAGATAGATTTCAAGGGTTTAGACAAGGACGGGAAAGAGATTCCAAACACAGCCAGCAAGAATCATCCTGTATTGATAGGCGATGGAGCTCTTATACCGGGATTTGAAGATGGACTTATCGGGATGAAAAAAACCGAAAAGAAAAGTCTAAAACTTAAATTTCCTAAAAAGTATCACGCAAAGGAGTTGGAAGGGGCGGATGTTACATTCGAAGTGACCATGAATAGGATAGAAGAGCGTGAAATGCCTGCAATAGATGATCAATTGGCGATCAAAATCTCCGCAGGATCTACAAAAACGCTTGTTCAGCTGAAAGAAGATATCAAGAAGAACTTGGTTGAAATAAGAGAGGAGGATGCGCGCCGTGCTCGCGAAGATGAATTCTTGGGCAAAATAGCGGATATGACAGAGGCTGAATTACCTGAGGCTATGATTGAGGAAGAGATTAATTTCATGCTTGAGCGTAGCAAGAAAAATATGGGCGCTCAGGGTCAAGATTTTGATAAATTCATCGAAGACCAGAAGGCAAAAGGAAAAGATTTGAGGAAGGATTTGAGGGGTAACGCAGAGAAACAAATCAAATTACGACTTGCGTTAAAAGAAGTTTATGTTCGAGAAAAGGTAGAGGCAACGGAAGCGGATATGAATGCAGAGGTACAAAAAATACTTGCAACTTATCCTGAAAAATACCATGATGAAATCAAGAAAATGTATGCGAAATCCAGCGAGGGCTATAGGATTATGGAGAATCAAATCAGACTCAATAAGGTATTAGATAAATACTTAAAATAAAAACACATGAAAACCTTTTACATTACAGGATCGATCCTGATGACGGCCATCATATTGGTCTTAGCGTTCGAAAACATTCAGTCATCATGCGACGGTCTCCTGATATTCTTCTATTCATTGCCTACAAGCACTCCGACAGGAACAATATTTTTCGAAGCAATCTTGGGTATAATCACGGGTGTGTTCTATACGCAACTATTCCGTACGATTGTGGACAAAGATGAAGACGAAGACGACGATTCTTCTTATTAAGAGAAACACGATTGAAACATCAAAAGCCTTTTCTCCGGAAAAGGCTTTTTTAAGCCATAAAATTTGAATACAAAATTTATACGCTCATTCACGAGAAAACGAGTCGAGAACAAAAAAATAGCTCAAACTGCGCAATAAAAAACGCCACAAGGCAAGACGTTGACGAAAATAGTCGTTTTGAAATCCCAATCTGTAAAAGCGAAACATCGCGATTATGGCTGTATTGAGCCAATTTTTTACTTGCAATTCGTCTAAAAAACTTATACAGTCCGGTCGTACTGTATAAATTATGTAGTCATATTCAACAGTGCTTAAACAACTGTTTACATCTCAGGCGAGAGCAAAGTTACTGACAAATTTCTTGCTCAATCCGGATAAGGAATTTTTTATCCGACAATTGACGCGCGAGCTTGACGAACAAATTAATTCAATCAGGCGCGAGTTGGATAATCTCAAGAGGTTGGGACTTCTTAGGGCTAGGATGAAGAATCGCAAGAAATACTATGTTGTTAATAAGAATTACATAATATACAACGAGCTTCGAAGCATAATAATCAAGTCGGTTAATACAAGGGAGAATATAATAAAGAAGATAACCAAGCTTGGAAGAGTCGATTTCTTACTTCTTTCAGGTATATTCGTAGATAAGGATTCCCCTGTAGATATGCTTATAGTAGGCGATATCGAGCGCGAGAAGCTTCAGGACTTCCTAGATAGTCTAGAGTCCAAGCGTCCTATCAAATACAGCATTTTAACGCGAGACGACTTCCTATATAGAATCAAGTGCAACGATAAGTTTACAAAAGAACTTATCAAGGATACGGAGAACATAATTGGCGTAAACAAGATCGATTACAAACTTTCGGCTTGATTAATAGGATAATATTCCTTATAGTCTTGCCGCATATTTTCTAAATGTTCATAAAATGAGACAAGATATATTAAACGAGATACACAAGGGTTCTCTGAAGAAAATCCCTGAGGTGAAGACTGGATACACAGTTAAGGTTCACCAGAAGATCAAAGAAGGTGGAAAAGAAAGAGTTCAGATGTTCGAAGGATTGGTAATTAAGATTAGCAGCGGAGCAGGAACTGATAAGTCTTTTACGGTAAGAAGAATCGCATCTGGAGTCGGAGTTGAGAAGATTTTCCCATTCCACTCTCCAAATGTTGCGAAAATAGATGTAATCAAGAAGGCTAAGGTCAGGAGATCCAAGCTGTATTACATGAGAAACAAGACAGGTAAGGCTGCAAGATTGCAGGAGGAATACGTAGATGATCGAGAAGAGCATATGATAGAAGCTAAGCCTGAAGTGAAAGAAGAAGCCAAGAAGGAAGAAACGAAATAAATTGCACCAACATATGCCGCCCTCAGCGCAAGGAAACGAAGTGATCCTAGCGCATATATTATAAGTTGTTTCGCATTAGCGAAACTCCATGTAAACTAGGGGCGGTTTTTTTTAATAAAAATAAATGATAAAGGTGAGCAAAATTGCAGGAGCAGATGAAGCTGGCAGGGGGCCATGGGCCGGACCATTGGTGGCAGCCGTATGTTGTTTGCCGAAAAACTGTAAATTAAAGGGGTTAAACGATTCGAAAAAACTTACCGAGAAAGGGAGGGAAAAGCTTTTTGAGTTAATAAAAGAGAAAGCTGATTACGGAGTCGGAATCGCCTCCGCACGCGAGGTGGAAGAGGGTATGGTAAAAGCCCTTAATCTTGCAATAAGCAGGGCTCTAAAAGATTTGAAAACCGTACCGGATCTCTTATTAATAGACGGGAAAGATAAATTCAGTCTGGAAATACCTTATAAAACTATAATACGAGGTGATCAGAAAGAACGCGCGATTATGGCCGCCTCAATTCTGGCGAAGGTCACTCGTGACAAAATTATGGAAAATTTAGCACGTACATATCCTTTATATCGTTTCGAAGAGCATAAGGGATATGGAACAAGGTCTCATCGTGAAATCATCGAGCGTTGCGGCATTTGCGAAATACACCGAAAGAACTTCTATATAAAAGAATTAGGCAAGCGCCTTGGCGACCTGCAATCTGCCATCTGCTAACTACAACCTCTCCTCAAACTCATCCATCGTAAAAGTATGATTCTGAGTTCCTTCTTTCTCTATGGAATAAGTTGCGCAAAGCGCACCCATTCGACAAGCAGTTACGAGATCGCGTCCTTCCGACAACCCATATAGAAGCCCTCCTCTATAAGCATCGCCGCAACCTGTAGGATCTGCCACAACTTTCGGCTTAACTACAGGGATTGCAACGGATTTGCCGTCAACAACGCATTCAGATCCTTTTTCGCCTTTCGTTACTATATATCTCTTAACCTTGCTGAAATCGACGTTTTTGCTTGCCAATCCGAACTCATACTCGTTCAAGATAACCAAAAACGCATTCTCGCAAAGTTTCTTCATTTGATCGGCAGAAAAAAGAGTTATTTGTTGTCCGGGATCAAACACATAATCGACTCCCGCTTCAATGGCTTGCAGGCACAATTGTTCCATATTGCCCATGTTCATAGGGCCTACTATAAGAATGGAGTCTTGATATTTTTTCAAATCAATTCCAAGGTCATAAGTAGTAATAGATGCACCGGGATAAAAAGTCGTCAACTGATTGCCGTTCTTATCTGTTGTAATATAAGCGGCAGCCGTATCGCCATCTTGCACTTCAAGCACATATTTGAGATCTATATTATGAGAAGAAAGCCATTCTTTATATTCGGGAGAGAAATCTTTTCCGGCAACAGATACCAACATAGGACGAACGCCGAATAGGGAAGCGCTATAAGCGATATTTCCGCCACATCCGCCGAAGAATCTTTTACGTGAAGGTGCAAAAAAACACGTGTTAACATTATGCAAACTGTTAGGATCGAAATGATCCTGAAAAGCCCCTTCGTACTTGAATATGAAGTCAAAAGCTATCGAACCGGCAACGATGATGTTTTTGTATCGCATTTTTTTGTAAGTTTAGACTGAGTTCTTTGCTGTCCTATCGAGAGGGTTTTAACCATTTCCGCTGTATAAAGCAAACTGTCAAAAGATTCTCCGCAGTCGCCCCAGAAGCCTGAGACTATGAAGTGATCCATAGTTCCTTGCTTTATATAATGATTATTTACATCTGTTATTTCCAGCTCGCCTCTTTGTGAAGGCTTGAGCGTCTTAACGACATCGAAAACATGATTGTCATACATATATAATCCAGTAACCGCTAGATTTGATTTCGGAGCTGATGGTTTCTCTATAATTTCAATTAGTTTTCCATCTTCTATTGCTGCGACTCCGTAAGAACGTGGATTCTCAACTTCTTTCAGCGCTATACATGCTCCATTCTTTTTACCTGCAAAATTGGCAATGTACTCTGATATATCATCTTGAAAAATGTTATCTCCAAGTATTACGACGACATCTTCTCCTGCTACAAAATCTTCAACTAGCGATAGAGCATCTGCAATTCCGCCGGCACGCTCTTGTATATCGTATTTCAGATTAACGCCGAATTCCTTACCTGATCCTAGAAGCTCGAGAAAAGATCCGACATGACCTTTGCCTGAAACAATCATAATATCTCTTATGCCGGCTTGTTTAAGAGTCAGCAAAGGATAATAAATCATCGGCTTGTTATATACGGGAAGAAGATGCTTGTTTGTAACTTTTGTAAGAGGGGATAGTCGTGAACCTGTACCGCCCGCTAAAATGACACCTTTCATTTAAATTTCTTTTAAATAACTTTTGAGAGCTTCAGTATGAGAACGCAGCTTAGGCCTCTTGGTATTATCAAGTATGGAATTCTTGGGCCGTGTTGCCGGACGAACGAATTCAGCGCTTGTGACAGGCGTTACTTTAACATCAATACCTTTAATTTTAAAGATTTCTTTTGCAAAATCACACCAGCTGACCGCATCTTCATTCACAAGATGATAAATACCGAATTCCGGCATATCTTTCATGAGATCAAAAACGGCTTGAGCCAAATCTGCGGTATATGTAGGTTTGCCAATCTGATCGGCTACAATCTTTAGTTCTTGGTTTTTAGCCGCCAAGTCAATCATTGTACGTACAAAATTCTTGCCATTTTTGCCGAAAAGCCAAGATGTCCTTATCAGATAATGTTTTTTTGCTTTTAAATTCTCTTCGCCTTTTGACTTGGACCGGCCATAAACATTCAATGCGCCACTTGGGGGATCGGTTTCGACATATCCTCCATTTTTTTCTCCTGAAAAAACATAATCCGTACTGAAATTAACAAGTACGGCATCGCATTCATCAGCGACGCGCGAAAGCGAAATTATCGCTTCGGAATTTATTAAGAAAGCCTTGTCTCGTTCCGTTTCCGCTTGATCTACGGCTGTATAGGCGGCGGAATTGATAATAATGTCCGGATTGAGTTTTTTAATTTTATTAAAAGAAAACGAATCTGTTATGTCGAAATCCTTGTGAGTCCAAGCTACGACGTCATATTCTTCTGAAAACGCTTTGACCAAATCCGCCCCAAGCATTCCACCGGCGCCTAAAATTAAGATTTTTTTAGCCATTCCTGATTCGATTTATACCATTCGAAAGTTTTCTTAAGCCCCTCTGTAAAACTTGTTTTCGGTTTCCAGTTAAACTCTTCACGCATTTTTGTATTATCAATCGCATATCTTCTGTCATGACCTTTTCGATCTTCAACAAATTTCATGAGATCCTCGTCTTTACCAAAGAACTTCAAGACCTCACGCGTAACATCAATATTGGTTTTTTCACAATTGCCGCCGACATTATAGACCTCTCCTGCGCGACCGTGTTCCAAAATCACATCGACAGCCTCGCAATGGTCTTCAACATAAATCCAATCGCGGATATTTTTGCCATCGCCATAGACAGGGAGTTTTTCGCCTTTTGAAGCCAAAAAATAAAAATATGGAATTAATTTTTCGGGGAATTGATAAGGCCCGTAATTATTCGAGCATCTGCTGATAGTTACAGGTAACTCATAGGTGCGATGGTACGCCAAACAGACCAAGTCTGCGGAAGCTTTTGATGATGAATAAGGCGAGCTTGGTTTGAGAGGGGATAACTCTGTGAAAAAATCTTTTGAACCGTCTCCAAGATCACCATAAACTTCGTCGGTTGAGATTTGATGGAACCTGCGCGCGGAGAATTTAAGGCTTGCTTCAAGCAAATTATGAGTGCCGACGATATTGGTCATGATGAAAACACTGGGATGATCGATGCTGCGATCGACGTGCGATTCCGCGGCAAAATTGACAATCATATCGAATTTTTCACGTTCGAAAATTTCGTGCACAACCTCTTTATCAATCAAGTCGGCTTGGATAAACTTAAATCTTTTGTCAGTTTCAAGTCGTGACAAATTCTCACGTCTTCCCGCATAAGTCAGCTTGTCCAAAACGACGATTTCATAATCGGGATGCGCATTGAAATAATGATACGCAAAATTCGTACCGATAAATCCAGCTCCTCCTGTTATTAAGACTTTCATATTTATAAGGTGACACGAAACGGTTAAAGAGTTTTTATTCTCTTTTCACTCTTAAACGCATCCAATATATCACCGATTTCAAGGCTTACATTGCTTTTTATCTTCATGCCACATTCTTGTCCTCCATCTACGAAATTAACATCCTCGCTCACGATCTTAAGACCGATTGCGGTACCTGTTCCGATTTGTACATCGCCTCGCATAATTCTTAAAGAAGCGTTCTTCTCAACCTTGCCGGTTTTTACAATAACACCGACTGTCGTCTCTCCTTTTCCGGTATAGAAAATTGCCTTTATTTGCGCTCGTCCAAGCTCAGTGACGACTATTTCAGGTTCTAGCATACCTGTAAGAATCTTCTTAACATGATCAAGAAGTTCGTAAATTATTTTATAGACCAAAATTTCAACGTGCTCGCGTTCCGCAAGCCTCTCCACATTCGGACCTGATTGAACATGGAAGCCCACAACTATTCCTCCGCCGGCCGCAGCCATCATTACATCCGACTCGGTAATCGTTCCGACTCCGGAATGGACAACTTTTATTGAAGCAGTGTCAGATTTGATTCCTGCAAGAGCCTGTTTAATAGCTTCAAGAGAACCTTTAGTGTCAGCTTTAACTATAAGTTTCAATACCTTCATAGTCCCTTCCTGAATTCTGCTCATGATATCGTTTACTCCAAGTCCGCGATTGATATATTCTTGATCTTTGAACATCTCCTTGATTTTAACAGACTGTATTCTTGCCTCTTTTTCATTCGATACAACTTGCAAGATATCTCCGCTCTTAGGAGTTTCGCTCAGTCCGGCTATTTTAGCGACGCCGGAGGGGCGCAGTTCTTTAAGTTTTTTACCCGTATAATCTATCATGACCTTAACTCTTCCATAAGTTGAGCCAATAATGATGTTGTCCATTACATGAAGAGTTCCTGTATTTATAAGAACAGTTGCTATCGGACCGAAATTCGGATCGAGATTCGCCTCTATAACCGTTCCAACGGCAGGTCTATTAGGATTTGCCTTGAGTCCGATCATATCTGTAGTAAGAAGAATCATTTCAAGAAGAGTAGTGATACCGTCTCCTTTTATAGCGGAAACCGGAACCATTACCGTAGTGCCGCCCCATTCCTCGGGCTGCAATCCTATTTCGGAAAGTTCGGCCTTAACTCTGTCGGGATTTGCGGTCGATTTATCCATTTTATTTATTGCAACTATGATTGGAATTCCCGCCTCTTTCGCATGATTCATAGCCTCAATCGTTTGAGGTTTAACACCCTCATCGGCAGCGACTACGAGAATCGCTATATCTGTTGCTTTAGCCCCGCGAGCTCTCATTGAAGTAAAAGCTTCATGACCGGGAGTGTCCAAGAATGTTATTACCTTGCCTTTCAACTCTTTTTTCTCGCTAGGTACGACGACTTGATATGCGCCGATATGCTGAGTGATGCCACCTGATTCTCCGGCAACGACGTTTGTATTTCTGATTGCGTCGAGAAGCTTAGTCTTACCATGATCTACATGTCCCATAACGCTTACAACAGGAGGTCTCTTTTCAAGAAGAGACTGATCGTCTTCAGCTAATAATCTCTCAAGGTCGCCCTTGAAAATGTCTTCAACAGCTGCAGCTCCGCGTTTTCTTTGCAGTTTAATGCCAAGATTGTCTGCAACTATAGCAGCAGTTTCGAAATCGAGAACCTGATTGATGCTGGCCAAAATCCCGTTTTTCATAAGCTCGCCGATAACCTTCGCAGGAGACAATTCCGACTTTTCGGCAAACTCCTTTACGGAGATCGTATCTTCTATTTCAACAATTTTGCCTTTTACAACTTCATGGCGGTGGTATTCCTCTCTTTTATGATCTCTGACCAGCCTGCCGGCAGTCTTTTTCCTCTGTGATTTTACGATTTCTCTTTCGCGTTCTTTTGCAATCATATCGTCATAAACCTCTGCCGTATCTTTTTCTTTTGTGGAAAATTCAGTCGCGAGCAACTCCGCCAAATCATCCTGTATTTCTTTCTCAGTCATATCAAACCCGAGAGTCTTGCTTTTCGCCTTAAGCTCTTTTTGAGTCATTCCAAGTTTCTTCGCGAGATCAACAACCTTTATCATTTATTTTCTTGTTAAAAAAAACCAGCAAAAAGAGTTTACCAGATAGAGCTTATAGGAACAAATGAAATTGAAATTGACTAAATACGTCCGAAAACATAAAATGCCCACCATTTTATGTTCAAATCAGTATATGGTTGTAAGCAATTTGGAAGAAGAAGCTCAATACAGACAAGTAAAAACCGCTTATAGCGTCAGATTTTTTCCTGAAATGAGAGCCGGAGAAAGAAGACCTGATGAATTGAAAGATAAAGGTATTACCGAAGGATGGGAAACGACTATGCCTCTTGAATTGGCATTCTACTTGGAAATGACAAGGAGAAGTGCAAATAGAATTGCAAACGGGAAAAGAGATACGGAAGGTCAGGACGTTTTTTCATCCGCAAGAACCGTCAATGAAGTTAGAGCTATTGCGACATGTTTATTGATAGAAAAACAATCAGGATTTCCTTTCAAAAGTATTAAGAAAGCATGGACGGCTGATGAAATGTTGGGGCTTAGTAGTGGCATCGGAATGGCAAGCAGAAGACATGAGGCAATTATTGCGCAGTCTGTCAGATTGAATGCGCGCGGTGTTCATGTTGTCGGAGAACAATGCGGAATGAATTTTGCAAGACTTTCACCTGAACACTTGAGAAAATTACCAATCCCAGGCTTGATGGATCAAATGAGTATCCCTCTCGGCATCTTGGCTCGATTGGATGGATACGAATTGGAAACGGTAGAAAATGTTACTGAATGGCTTGCCTCTTTTTTGCGAATGCCAAAAGTCACTCATGAATTCCTAGAAGGACTGAAAGAACAGATGATTCCAATGGGAGTTTCGTTGCTGCAGTCGCGGTTCAGAATTGATAGAGATATGCTCAACATGGATGCGATTAGAGGAATAAAACTAAGCGATGTTATTCCTGGAGTCGAATTAACATTCGGAGACGTAGCTAGGATGAATGGATGTTTGTTGGAAAACGAAGACTCGTTAAGAGGGTTACTCAATAGTCATTCTTATGGTCAAAGCACGCGTATCAATCATCAGCATGGACATGGTATTGCGAGAATTCGTGCTTCTATTAGTAGAGCTGTTGGACAAACCACTGGCGAAGACGAAGATGGTTTAATCACTCAGGTCAAAAAACCTAAACCTAAACATAAACATGAGGAGCAAGAAAGAGGATCGAATGCAGCATTCAATCATTATAGGCGCGAATTAAGCAGCAAACGAATTGACCCAGTGCGTGAAGCGGAAATTGTGGACGAAATGAGAAAAGGAATCCCGTTCGGTACATTTCAAGATGAAATTGCAAATGGCTATCAGATAATAATGCTTAATTGGATACTTGGAATTGGCAGTAGCGTGCATAACGGAAGAGAAGAAGATATAAAAGAAATTCTAAGTGAAGCTAATTTGAATTTCGTAAGAAGATCTGGTGGGTTTTCTTTGAAAGACGAAATCAAGCATCCAATTCGCCAATTTGTTTTTTCATGTGTATATAGCGCTATTGCAGACGTGGCAAGATCCGGATTGGTGACAGGTATAAAAATGACATCAAAGGCAGACAGAGCTGTATTAAGTCATTCCAAGATTGTAGAGGAAGCTCTCATGTTATATGCTGACGCAAAAAACCAAGATCCCATTACGATAATCTTACCACCGACAGAGAAATATCCTGGAGGTAGATCTAGGACTTTTAAGAAAGGCGAGTTGGAAACAGGATTACTCAAGTTGTATGCGATGAAGGGCCGCAATCAGCCTGTTAGAACGGGGAAAGATGGTGAGGAGACATATATAGTTGAGAGAGATGCGATAGATTCCGAAACGCCGGGAGTTAATGCCGAACTTAGGAGTAAAAAAAGAGCGATGCTGCTTGCAGAATTTCAAGATCTCCTATTGCGAGGATTTGGGGATAAAAGACATATCGCACTTCTCATCAACGAAATGCGTCTAAGATTTGGACTGGCGAATAGTACTACTAAAGATGAACTAGCAAGAAGTATTGGAGTAACTCCAAGTAGAGTCAGTCAGTTGGTTTGTAATGATGATGAGCCGACCGGAAAACGTTTAAATCAATTATTCGGTCCAAGATTGCGTCAACATTTTACAGATGAAGAGATTATGATATTGATTGGACGCGATCAAGAAGAAACGATGGAAGATTATTTGTAAAACAAATATCTATTCTTCAATCATCACCTTTTCGCCATTCCTTGCTCCCGAAACCACCGATATCTTATCGCCAAGCCTTCCGAGCTTTCTCTCGCTATCTTCATAGCTGTTTTTTGCACGGCCCAAATGAGTTCCGACAAGGCGGAAGTCTTCATTGAACTTGGCGAAATCAACGTTTATGCGCGACAAGCCTGCCATAATTTCGCCGGCTTTTTTCTCGATTTCAAGTCCGCGTAGTCCGTTCAGGATAGTCGTTAAATAAATCGCAAAAGTGTTTGGGGAAACCGGAAAAACGTTTTTTGAAAATGCGTATTCGATCATACTCGGACCTTCGAGCTCTGTATCTTGAATTATAACTTCATAATAGACATTTTCCGCAGGTATATACATGAGCGCGAACTCAAGAGTGCCTTCGTCGGACAGAATATATTTATCCGCGATTTCATCTATTCGATTTTTTATATCTTGGCGAAAAGCTTTCTTGGCCTTTTTCTTCTCATCAGCTCCTTGCACCTCTATTAACTTCTTGAAATTTTCGAGCGAGAACTTGGCATCGATCGGAACAAGTTTGCCGTCTCTCAATTTAATTACAGCATCAACAATATCGCCGCTCTTGAATTTATATTGCATCTCGTATTGAGCAGGGGAGAATCTGTCCTTGAGTAAATTTTCAAGAAAAAGCTCGCCGAGTTGGCCTCTTAATTTAGGAGCTTTAAGTATCTGTTGAAGTTCGGTGAGATCTTTGCCGATATCGTGAATTCTCTTGTTGTGCTCTTTCAACGAAGAGAGTTCATTCATAACGCTGCTCATTGCGCGTGCCGCGCCGTCAAGACGTTCGTCTGTGGCTTTTCGTGATTCGTTTACCGACTTACCGACTTGATTAACAACGCTATTTAATTGGCCGAAAAGTATTTTTTGAGACTCTTCCATGCGTCTGTTCAGCTCGTCTATATTTTTTTGGCTACGCAAATTCTGCTGATTCAAATAGTAATAAAGCCCGAATCCGCCAAGTACCAATAACAGGAGAATTCCAGTCGTTTCCATATGTGTTTTTATAATTTTAAGTGAGCCAATTTTAGCCTATGCAAATTAAAAGCGTAAAAAAGGCACTTGACTGCACTTGTGAAAAATGGTATTATGTAGAGAATTCTAAGTTCCTTGAAATATTGCACCGCGGGAGAGAGATGCCGAAAAAAACATCTTTCTCGGTAACTCCCTCCTAGGTGCAGACAGATTTGACTGCTTATAGACTTCCCTTTAAGTCTTATAAGTTGCGTTTTTACTCCATTTAAGACGGGCTTAGGTTCTTACTTGGCTCTTGATTACGATGTTCTTTATAACCTTTGCTTATTTGTTCTTCGGAACTTGTAAGTAAATAGTAGCTTTTCTCTTCGGAGGGTTGTTACTTTCTTGAGCTTCTGTTTCTAGCAGCGCTCGCAAGAGCGCAGCACTATGAGCCGTTTCGCGAAAGCGAAACTCCATATGTGTTTCTAGCGGCGGAAACCCATAACCGAGGTTAATTGAATTTTCTTTCTGCTCTGTACCTTTGGGGGATTGAAATCCGATCTTTGAAACAAAAACAAATTTAGGGAGAGATATGCCGAGAAGGGGAGATTAAACCACAATTTTTGCGCTTTGCGCCTCCTTTCTTCCCGGCAGTTCTCTCCCTAAGTACAGACTGTTTTACACTTATATGACTTCCCTTTAAGTCTTTAAGTTGCGTTTTTACTCCATTTAAGACGGGCTTGGTTCTTATTTGGCTCTTAAGAGCGATGTTCTCTATAACCTTTGCATTGTTGCTTTACGTTTCAATGTAAAAAGTAAGTTCGCTTACTTTCTTGGGGTCCTGTTTCCAGACTCCTTGCGTTTCTGGCGACAGAAACCCACACACGAGGTTAACTGAATTTTCTTACTTTCTGATGCTTAGGGAGTTTTTTTGTTTTAACTTGTAACTAGTCTTCTTCTATAAGTTATTTCGCGTAAGCGAAATTCTTTAAGTTACAAGTTTTCCCTGCTGTCTGTGTCTTGTGCCTTGCTGTCTGCTGTCTATTCTCCTACAATCAGCTCATGAAAACAGCTCACACTCTTAACCCATCCCAACATCAGGCGGTAACAGAGATCGAAGGTCCGGTTCTTGTCGTTGCAGGTCCGGGAACAGGTAAGACGCAGGTATTAACTAAGAGAATTGCGGAAATTCTGAAGCAAACACAGATCGGGCCGGAGAACATTCTCGCGCTTACATTTACCGAAAGCGGAGTGGTTGCGATGCGCGATCGTCTTCGCGACCAAATCGGACAGACCGCCTATTATGTGGACATTTGCACGTTCCATTCTTTTTGTAATGATATCATCAAGAAATGGCCTGAAAAATTCGCATTCGCAAAAGAGTTGGAATCCGCAACAGATGTGGAGAAGGCGCAAATAATGAAGTCGATAATAGATGATTTAAATTTAAAAAAATTAAAACCTTTTGGCGATAAATATAAATACTTGAAGCCTGCACTGGGTACGATATCCAGTCTTAAGCGTGAAAACGTATCTGTGGAAAAATTAAACGAACTGATTGCGGCGGAAGAAATTCAAATTAAAAACGAGACGAAAATAAATCCGCGCACAGGCAAGCCGAGGGTGAAAGACATTAAGAAAATGGAAGGAGTTGAAAAACAAAAAGAACTTGCGCTTGTTTACGAGAATTATCAGAAAAAGATGATTGAGAAGGGGAGATATGACTACGAAGATATGATTATGTTCGTAGTTGATAAGCTGAAAAACGACGACTTCTTGAAGGCTTATTATCAGGAGAAATATCAGTATTTCTTGCTTGATGAATATCAAGATACAAACAGTGCGCAGAACGAGGTCGTAACGCTTTTGGGGGAGTTTTTTGACTCGCCGAATATATTTGCGGTTGGTGACGACGATCAGGCGATTTACAGGTTTCAAGGTGCATCTCTCGAAAATATTTTGGAATTTACCGGCAAATATCCGAATGCTCAAAAAATAGTTCTTACGGAAAATTATAGGAGCGATCAGAAGATTCTTGATGCGGCAAGGGCGCTTATTGTAAACAACAAGCAGAGGCTTGAAACGCGAATACCGGACATTATAAAAATATTAAAAGGGCAAAAGAACGAACAAGATAACGGGGTCATGCTATGCGAATTGGACGATGGGAACGAGGAGGCTTATTTTATAGCAAAGAAGATTTTCGAAATGCGCGAATCAGGTGCGGACTTGTCGGAGATCGCAGTTTTTTACAGGAGAAATCGCGATGTCACGGAGCTTATAAGGTTTTTTGAGAAGCTTGGGATCAAGTATGAAATTACGGGTGGCGGTAATTTGCTCGACGACATTCAGATCCAGAAGATAATCAGCCTGTTGAAGGTAATCAATAATCCTAGAGACGACATAGAGTTTTTCAGAATGCTTAATTTGGATTTTTTGGATATTGAGCGCGAGGATATTTTTAAACTTACAAGCCTCGCTCATAAGAAGAAAAAGCGCTATGCGGAAATCGTGAGAGATGTTGCCTTGTTGAAAGAATCAAACTTGAAAAACATAGTGAAGATTAGCAATCTGAGCGTGCTTCTCGATCAATGGACAGGATATAACTCCAATCTGATATTTGCAGAGTTTTTTGAGAAGGTTATAAACGAGTCCGGATTTATGGAGTATTTGCTTAAGAGGGAAGATGTTCGAGAACTAAACCGCATCAAGACTTTTTTCAATCAAATAAAAGAGTTCAATAGAGGCGATCACCACCTAAGACTTAAGTCGTTCCTCGAGATTCTCGATCTTATGGAGGAGTATTCGATTCAGATGGAGGAAGGCCATATAAGTACGGGAGATTCTTCTGTTAAATTGATGACCGCGCATAAGGCCAAGGGGCTCGAATTCGATCATGTTTTTATTTTTAAATCCATATCAAGCGCTTGGGAAAAATACAGAGGAGGTCGTAACGACATCAAGCTGCCGGCAAATATATTTGCGATGCAAGATTTGGACGAGAGCCTTGAGGAAGAGGATGAGCGCAGGCTTTTTTATGTGGCGCTAACGCGTGCGAAAAAACAGGCATACATTACATATGCGAAAAAATATGAAAAGGGCAGCGGCAAAATGAGGGAAGAGTCGCCGTCGGTTTTCGTGGCGGAAATATCCGATAAATCGCTTAAATTCGATACTCAAAAATACAAAGAGGAGGTGAGCGAAAGGTTAAAACTCTATTTGGCGCCTCCGGCACCGGAATCTTATTCGGAAGGATTGCAGAGCTATTTGAAAGAGTTGTTAAAAGACTATGTATTGAGCGTTACGGCTCTTAATAATTACCTGAATTGTCCGCGAAAATTCTTGTATCAGAATATCTTAAAAGTACCGCGCGTTAAGGTGAAATATATGTCTTTCGGAACTGCAGTGCATTTCGCGTTACAGGAGTTTTTCGAGGCGTTTAAACGGGAGAAGACAGCTCCAAGCTTGGACTTCTTGCTTAGTGCTTTTGAGGCAGGACTTAAGAAGGAAGTTCTTGAGCCAAGTGATTACGAGGAGTCTCTTGAAAAAGGCAAAAAAATGCTTACTGAATATTTGCAGTACCATAAGAATAACTTAAAAATACCGTTATTTAACGAATATAACTTCATATCACACAAGATTATCTTCGACGGGATCCCTTTGACCGGCAAGGCCGATAGGATAGATATGATAGATGAAAAATTGAGTACAGTTAATGTCGTGGATTATAAAACAGGCGCGGCCAAGACCGAGAACCAAATAAGAGGTTTAACGGAAGATGCGACATCTGACAACTACAGGCAGTTGGTTTTTTACAAACTGCTCGCGGAACTGGATAGATGGTTTAAGTGGAAAGTTGTTTCTTGCGAATTGGATTTTGTAGGCGAGCCGAATAGGAAATTCCAAACATCGATAATGCAAGCGGATATAGATGGACTCAAACAAGAGATAAAAACCGCATATCAAGCAATGCAAGATTTGAAGTTCGACAAAATTGTTAAAGGGAAAATTTGTTCAAAATGCGAGTTCTATAATGTTTGCTGGAGGACAAGGTCTCAATAAAAAAGAACCCCAAGATTTCTCCCAGGGCTCTAAGACTCTGTTTTTACTTAGTCACTTCTTCTTCTTCTTCCTTCTTCTCTTCCTTCGCAGGCTCTTTCTTGTCCAAATTGAGAGTCAAACCGATTCTGTGCTCATCAAGATTTACATCTATAATTCTTGCCTTAACCTTCTGTCCTGCAGATAAATTGGCAGGGGAGAGTTCACCCTCGCTTGGCATCTCGGAAACGTGGATAAGACCGTTGATTTCATCATTTAATTTGATGAATGCGCCGAATTGAGCAACGCGAGTGATTTCACCTTCAACAACTTTGCCTACCTTGAATTTCTGAGCAGCATCAATCCATGGATCAGGAGTAAGTCTCTTCATACTTAGAGAAATCTTGTCATTATCTACACCGATAACAAGAACTTCAACTTCATCACCGACTCTGCCGTAATCCGAAGGATCGCTGACATGTCCCCAAGCGATTTCGGAGATATGGACAAGTCCTTCAAGACCATCGAATGCAACGAATATACCGAACTTAACAACACCGCTGATTCTGCCTTTAACCTTTTGTCCAACCTTCAATTTCTTCATAGCGGTATCCCTTTGAGCTGATTGAGCCGCCTTTTCAGACAAGATCAATTTGCCATTGTCCTTATCAAGACCGATAACTTTACAGTCGAATAATTGACCGATTAATTTATTTAATTTCTGTAAAATCATGCCACTGTCAGCTCCGTTAACACGAGGATAATGGAGAGGCGCAAGTTGAGAAACAGGGATGAAACCCTTGATTCCATCGATTTCAAGAAGAAGACCACCTTTATTTGCTTCGTTTGGTCTAACTTCGATAATATTATTATTCTCATAAGCATCTGCAAATCTCTGCCAGCTCTTTTCTTGGCTAGCTCTTCTAAGAGAAAGAACAGCATAACCTTCTTCGTTTTCGACTTCCAATACGGAAGCGGAAATAGTATCGCCAACCTTTAAATTCTTGATTGTATCAAGACTGTCTTTCACCTCTTTACCTGTAATAAGACCGGTGATAACTCCGCCGATATCGATAAGAATTCGGCTTTTTGAAAGGCTGATTACCGTGCCGTCGATAAGCTTACCCGGAATAGGGAAGATCATCTGAGGGGAGTCTTCGAGCAACTCCTCCATTGAAATAATAGGATCATTTGCCATAAGCATCTGCGCGCAATAGAGAATTAAGGTTTAAAAGCTTCTATAACCTATGCTCTATCGCGAAATTAATGTCATAAGTTAAAAAAGCGGATGAAGTATAATAGGATATAGCTCAGGAGTCAAATTAATTAGACATAAGACATAAGTCGTAGGTCGTAGGTCTTTTATCTTTTATCTGCTGTCTGTGTCTTGCTCCTTGCTCCACTCCCCAGCTTCACACTCTTCCCATCTTTAATGACCTTAACGGTTGCGCCATCCTTGAATTTTCCTTCGAGAATTCCTTGAGACAGCGAGTCTTCGATAAGGTCTTGAATTTTTCTTCTGACAGGACGTGCACCGTAAGCAGGGTCGTAACTCAACTTGGCCAGATTATCGAGTCCACCGGGAGTGAGATCGATCTTAAGATTGCGCTCGTTTAATCTGTTCTGAAGCTCGGCAACCTGTAGCTTAACAATATCCTTTATGTTCGCATGAGTAAGAGGATCGAATACGATCACCTTGTCCACGCGATTCAGGAATTCGGGCCTGAAATGAGTTTTGAGCTCCTCGAGAACCTGTTCTTTTTTTTCTTTAAAAGCTTCAGCCGCCATTTTCAATTCATCGGAACCAAGACTGAAGCCGATCGGACCCGCGCTTTCAGTCAGTTTGGCCGCACCGATATTTGAAGTCATGACCACGATAGTATTCCTAAAATTAACCTTTCGGCCTTTGCTATCGGTCAAAACACCGTCTTCAAGTATCTGAAGAAGCAAATTGAATACATCCGGATGCGCCTTCTCGATTTCATCAAAAAGAATAACGCTGTAAGGCTTGGTTCTGACAGCCTCGGTCAATTGACCGCCTTCTTCGTATCCAACATAGCCGGCAGTTGCGCCGACAAGTCGGGAAGTATTGTGGCGTTCCATGAACTCGCTCATATCTATCTTGATGAGAGCGTTTTCATCATTATAGACTTCGCTCGCGAGAGCCTTAACAAGCTCCGTCTTACCGACTCCCGTAGGACCTAAGAATATAAATGAACCGATAGGTCTTTTTGGGCTTGCGATACCGGTTCGAGACCTCCTTATGGCGATGGAAACCGCCTTTACCGCCTCTTCTTGTCCTATGATTCTTTTGTGTAAATAATTTTCAAGCTTCATCAGTCTTTCGGAATCGGTTTTGAGAAGTTTATTTGCAGGTATACCTGTCATTCTTGCGATAACATTTGCGATTTCATCGGCGGCAATTTCTCCACGAAGAGATTTGGGCACTTTCACCTGTCTGGCAATTTCCATTTTTTTGATCACTTCTATTTCACCGGCGCGCAATTCGGCAGCCTTCTCGTAATCTTGGCGAGAAACGCACTCTTCTTTTTCCTTGATTATTTTATCGAGAGCTTTTTGCAAATCCTTCAATTCCGAACTGTCTGACTTCGCCTTCATGCCCTTAAGGGAAGCCGCCTCGTCTATCAAGTCAATAGCCTTATCAGGTAAGAATCTGTTTGTAATGTACCTTTTTGAAAGACTTACAGCTGAATGCAATGCTTCATCGGTAATTACAAGATTATGATGTTCTTCGAATGAAGGCCTGATGCCTTTCAGAATTGCCAAACACTCTTCTTCGCTTGGTTCCTCAACGTTAATAGGTTGGAATCTTCGTTCGAGAGCCGGATCTTTTTCGACATTTTTTCGATACTCGCTTATTGTCGTAGCGCCGATCAATTGCAATTTGCCCTTTGAAAGCGCAGGTTTAAGAATATTTGCAGCATCAAGACTTCCTTCGGCAGCGCCTGCGCCGATAACTGTATGGAGTTCATCAACGAACAATATAATATTATCGACAGACTGCGCTTCATCGATTATTTGTTTAAGTCTTTCTTCGAACTCACCTCTGTATTTAGTTCCTGCTACGACAGAAGCCATATTCAATGATAGGATTTTCTTATCGAGCATGTTTTGCGGAACATTTTCTTGAACAATGGCTTGAGCAAGACCTTCCACGACTGCAGTCTTACCGACACCGGGTTCACCGATAATAACAGGATTGTTTTTTGTCTTTCTTTGTAAAATACTTATGGCCCTTTCGATTTCCATATCGCGTCCGATAATCGGATCGAGTTTCTTCTCTCTATATTGCTGTACCAAGTCAGTACAGAAATAGTCCAATGCCGGAGTTTTGCTTGCGCCTTTCTTTTTCTTGTAAGGAGCCTCTTTTTGCTGACCGGCCATTACGTTTTGCAATCCACCTAAGATCATTTCGAGAGGATTGGCTCCCATTGCCTGACCCATCGCACCCATTGCGCCGCTACCTCCTTTAATTGTTTCAAAAGCATGCATAAGCTCGTTCTTGATATCCTCGGGATTAATCTTCATATTCTCAAGTATGACAGTTGCGGCAGTATTATCCTGGGAAACAAGAGAGTAGAGAAGGTGTTCGGTGCCAATGAACATATGTCCGAACTCATGAGCATATTTAACAGAATCTTCTATAATTTTTTTTGCAAAACCGCTTAGAGCGGCTCCTCCGGCCTGCCCGGCTAAACCTTTTGCAGAGGTTTTGGTTCTTCCTACGGTTTTCAATACCAAGTTCACATTCTCAAGAGATACACCGAAATTCATAAGAACTGCGGCGCCGAGAGAATTGGTTTGGCTCAAAATACCTATAAGTACATGTTCGGTACCCGTATAATCGCTTTTCATATCGCGAGCGACCTCTTGCGCAACTATGAGCGCTTGCTTGGCTTCCTTCGTGAATTTCTCGAATTTGTTTTGGTCAGTCATATTTTTATTTATTTGTAATTAAATCTTGTAAATTATACCAGTTTTCGAGCTGTCGAGCACTCAAATGTCTTTGCGTGATAGGTAGAAAAGTTTTGTAATTCACGCGAATACTGGCACTCGGAATTGTAGAGTGCTAAGAGTGGTAAGTCAAATATTCAAGTGGCGCTCCTATGGCGAACGGTATTTCTGCACGAGTCTGTCGATTGCGTATTTCGGATTGGTTTTGTCGGGGTGCTCGAGCAGTCGCCATTCGTGCGGTTGCTTATGTTCATTCTGGATCAGACTGTGATGGGCTAGATGATGATGTAATTTGCAGAGCGCGTGTATATGTTTCGGGTTATGTGTCGGGTTGAGTGCTTGTCGGTTGGCGTGATGAAGTTCTTCGGCCGGTTTGTGGCAATTAGGATAGGAGCAAATTCCGTTCGTTCTTGCTCGTACTATATTTTTTATGCGAGTCGGGACTTGTTTGGTTTGAGCAGGTTCGGGCTTCTGTTGGTTATCGAGTAGCTCTTTCATGAATGCATTCCAGTCGCGGTTACCTTTCATCTTCCTTAGCTGGTCGGCGACTGTGGGGTCGAGAGACATTTCTATCTGTTCGGTTTTCTCCCCGCGGAGAAAATCAGACTTATATTCTTTCGCGTAAATTTCAAGATCATGCTGGCTCATTTCAGTCGCTTTCTCAGCCCAAAAGCTTGCGGTCTCAACTGTTGCAATTGCCACGACAGGTTTTACGCAATTAATTCCTTTTTCCTCTACCACCTTCTTGAGCTCGGGCTTATCTTCAACAGCCCGAACAATCCACAACGCCGTATCAACTTGCGACTTACTCATTCCCGCCAATTTAGCCGCATATTCGTAAATACTTCCGAAACCTTTTTTACGCCAAATCTCTTGGCGAGCAATCTCCGGCAGCAAGAGTGCGCACTGTCTCAGCCAGTGCTTCGCATTCGCGCCGTACTTAACGAATTCCTCATGCAGTTTTTCCATAAAATGGAATTATCAAATAGCACGACCAATATATCGCACCAACAGGAGAAATCAACCATTCCGACTAGACTTTTCGGCAAGTGATTGCGGACTCACCTTTTCTGAATTGCGCGGTAGCGTAGATATGTCTAAATAGCATCGTCGATAAATCTCCACATCTTATCTTTTCCAACCTTAATCCCGATCCTCGGCGTCTCTTTTATACAAGCAGGTTTATATCCGCGATCTTCCACATAAAACGAATCACTGGTACACAGATCAACGCCACTATGCGTCTTATCGATCCCGAATGTCTTACATAATCTGCCTGGACCGGAAACGCTTTCAACACCTCTTATCAAAACAGCCGCAGGGAACCCTTCTCGTTCCGTAACGAAATTCAAGCAATGATACATTCCGTAAATAAAATAAACATAAGAAAACCCTCCCTGTCCGAACATCACGCGATTGCGCGGAGTCATACCTCGAGCGGCATGACAGGCGGGATCATCTTGCCCTATATAAGCTTCAACTTCTGTTATTCGTCCGACCTTCCCATTAAAAACCATAAACTTGCCGAGCAACTCGCGCGCTACATCAAGAGTATTTCTTTCAAAAAAATCACGACTCAGTCTCATTCGGAGATGATTATACTGCCGGCCATGTTTTCGATTATAACCGAGTATTCAATTGCGCCGTAAATATAGAAACAAGAATTATCATCTCTTTCAATATAAATCCCACGCGATTCATCAGTTGTAAGATCCTTTGCGGATTTTCCATTTGCCAATGTAAACATTGGATCGCCACTTTGATCGTCAAAACTTTCGTCCAAAATATCCAATCCGACCAACTCCTCTCCATCGCTTGTAGAAGTGAAACCATAATGATTGCCACTTGCCGCATAATACCAGTTGGAAGGATATTGAATCGAAAAGTTTTTCGAGGAACTTTCCAAATAGCTGTATCCCTCGAGAAGACTTGCTACAACAGTAGCTCCGTTATCAGTCGGTTTGACGACAGTTTTTTGCAATCCTTTTGCTTCATCGGTTCCGGTCTCGACATCCCATGTCGTATATTCACCGGGATAGAAATAGGCGAGAACTTCATACGAAAATCCACCATCGAGAGAATAGGTTAATAAAACTTTTCTCATATCATGTCCGTCTTCATATTCTACATAAACATAATTGGGATCGGCAAATTCGTATTTGGTAACGTACCAAGTTCCACCAACAGCCTCTTCTTCCGGAGCGATTTCGGTAATCTGTTCGCTTACGCCGGAGACAACTTGATCGTAATTTCCGCCGGTACTATCGACGGGATCAAGACCGAGCGGAGTATCGTCAGTTTCTTCTCCTACGGAAGTTCCGCCAATATCAATAACTTCATATCCGGTACCGAAAGGTATGAACGTAAAAGTCTGAAGAGCATCCATGAACAAATTCCTGAAATAAGTTCGATTGGCTATATCGAAATTATAATGACTGATTTCATAGACAGAGCCTTCGGTTCTTTTTACGAAATACGTCATAACGTCTTGCATTTCAGTAGTGAAGCCCAAAGCCTCGAGAGAACCGTTTATAAGACCTTGGCTGGTCATCGAAACAGCTGTTGGATCGTATGTGCCAAGCCAATCTGTAAGAGAGAGGTTCTCAGTATTATCAAAAACTTTTACGGAAATATAATCGCTTGTCACAGTAGTACCGGTGCCGCTCGATTGCTCTTTCGCAGGTAGGGTGAATATTACATATCCGGAATCTCTTTCGATAGTCCAGTCACTCATTATATTCCAAGAGAAACCGACCTCTTGATCGGAATATGTCTGTTCGCTTGCAGTTGCGACCTCTTCCTGTTCTGGAGCCAATTCTATAGTTGTTATCTTGAGAATTTCGATTCCGTCATCTTCTGAGATATACACCTCCCCGTAAACCTCAACTTCTTTATTAATATATTCGCTATCGTTCAAATCATGCTTGGAACTGTAAACATAAACAACATCACCATCTTCAGTTTGAATCATATGGGTAGCCATTTTGCCAACCTTTATACTGCCGAGAGATTTAAGGGTGCCCGTATAGTTCGCATAAGTCGGTTCCTCGACAACAGTATCTTCCGAATTCCAGAAGCATCCATTTGCCGCCAGCATGAGAGATATAATTGCAAAAGAAGACAGGATTTTTTTCATATTTATTTTTTTATTAAATTTAAATTAATGATGTTTGTACATTTTTTGGAGCCTTGAGACCGATGTGCTTGTAAGCTTTTTCCGTAATCATTCTGCCTCGCGGAGTGCGGTCGAGGAATCCAAGTTGTAACAGATATGGCTCGTAAATATCCTCAACGGTATTTTGCTCTTCATTTGTGGCAGCTGCTATAGTATTGAGACCGACAGGTCCGCCTCCGAATTTCTCAGCAATCGCATGGAGTATCTGTCGATCGGTGTTATCGAGCCCAATCTCGTCTACGCCCAAGTCGGATAGGGATTTCTCAACCATTTCGAAGCTTATAATATGAGTATCGTCATAAACTGTCGCAAAATCTCTTACCCTCTTAAGAAGCCTGTTTGCAATTCTCGGCGTCTGGCGTGAAGATTGAGCCAATCTGCTTGCCGCACGCGCATCTATTTCAAGCTTAAGAATTCCGGCTGAACGCTGAATAATTTCTTCAATTTCAGACTTCTTGTAGAACTCAAGTTTAATCAGATTACCGAATCTATCTCGAAGAGGGGATGAGATCATGCTTAACTTAGTCGTAGCTCCTATGAGTGTGAACTTAGGCAGACTCAATCTCATGGATCTCGCAGCAGGTCCTTTGCCTATAACTATATCAAGGCAGAAGTCTTCCATCGCGCTATAAAGGATTTCCTCTATTGGAGCCTTAAGGCGATGAATTTCATCTATGAAAAGAATATCGTTTTCTTTCAGATTGGTGAGTATTGCCGCCAAATCTCCCTGTTTTTCGAGAGCTGGGCCTGCGGTCGTCTTAATGTTCACATTCATCTCGCGCGCAAGGATGTTGGCGAGAGTTGTTTTGCCAAGTCCGGGAGCGCCGTGAAGAAGAACGTGTTCGAGCGGCTCGCTGCGTTTCTTCGCAGCTTGTATGAATACGGACAGATTCCTTTTAACCTCGCTTTGACCTATATATTCGGTCATGGCTTTTGGGCGAAGAGTGATATCGTTTTTATCATTATCTTCGGAAGTGTTTTTCACAATTCTGGTATCCTGTTGCTGTGATTTTTTGGAGATTATCGCCATAGTGATTAAAAAATAGACGAAAATCGTACGAAATTCCATAAGAAATTTTTGCCGGAGCCTCCCTGCGGAACGGAGTTCGATTTTTTCATTAGACAAAAGAAAGAATATCCGTAAAATAAACACTGCAAAATCCACGCCCGCGTAGCAGGCCGGTAGCAAAGCGGACGGCCATAAAGAACAAAGAGGTGGATAAAACATACTTGCGAAAGCATTCAAAGGAATGCAGAATACGAAAGTAGTAGAAGGAACACAGCCCATTTACAATATCTGAAATATCACAACGCCCGCGTAGCTCAGTGGATAGAGCGGCAGCCTTCTAAGCTGAAGGTCGCAGGTTCGATTCCTGCCGCGGGTACCAGAATGTTGCGAGTTTTGCGTTTGGAAGCGCAAAGAGGCTGAGCTCCGTCGAAGCCTCTTGGAGCGGACAACGATTTTTAAGAAATAAGTAAATTTCGCAAAAAATCGAGCAAAACCCTACCTGAAGGAAAGTGTCAGCGGTTCCCGAACCATATTATCAAGCGATTGCGAAGGCAACCTTCTACTGAAAGAATACTGCAATTCAATTCGAACAGAGAAAGCTAGATGCAAACTTCTTTTATTGCGCTTGTGCAAGCCAGAAATGGCGGTTTTTGCGTATGGAATTCAACGACCATCAGCTTTTTGTTATACGGAGGCTTGACTACTTAGCGTGGTTATGCTTTAATACGCTTCTTTGTAATCAAAATTAAACTATGAAATCAGCAGACTTTCCAGGTGGACCACAGGGTGCATATAACTTCCTACTAGATAGATGTACTACATTCCGAAGAGAAATAACTCCGTTAAGAAATAGGGCTATAGATCTACAAGATAAAGGTTTTAGACGTAGCGCCATAGAACAAATGGAGCTAGAAAAAATAGATGGAAGAATTAGAGATGCTATTGATAGAACTCTAAGTGGCGTGGAAATCATGCAAGAACCTATGGGTATGCAAGATGACTGTATGGAGGATGACATAGATGATTGCATAGATGACGATAGCGACGACTTACCCATAGAACGACAAGTATTTGCAGAAATGATGGCAAGTTTACTCGGCGGTATGCCAATGATGGGGATGGAAGTCAGAGGTTTCAGTCGTCAATCAAGAGGATATGACGTAAACACAGTGGCAGACATGGAATTAAAAGATGTTGAAACAGACGGCCGAACATATTGTGTAAGTACTGCTAATTTGGTTTTAACGCCATGGAGTAGAGAATTTGCCCATGGATCAGATATGCTTATACCTATTACAAAAGCATGTAGTAGCCTTCTTGCTCCTGACGAAAGGCTTATAAGTCTTGATAGAATAAGCTGGAAAAAACCAGTGACAAGCAATTTGAAACTAACTGTGCGTGAAGGTGAAAGTCCTTTCAGCCCAGATGTTAGCGTTGACGGGAGGTTTAGAACTAGTAAAGGAAGAGTATTATCTTTTGGTGGAGTACAGATAGAGGATAGCCCTATATGTGAAACAGCTCCAATGAACACTTTTGCCGAAGGTACAATTTGCGAGTGTTCTGATTGTTGTAGAAAGGAAAGAGATGGAACTTATAGGTTCAATCTGACGTTACCAGATGTTCCAGAATGTTTGGTTGAATTTGAAAAATCGGTACCTTTAAGCGCTACAACATTAGTCGAAATATTAACTACCGCTTTAGTTAGAGCAGATTTCTTTAATGAAATACAAGATGGAAGACGTGGACGCCAAGTGCTTAGACTTATGGGTGGAGTGAGTGACATGCCAATACCATTAGACATGGCTGAAGTTTTTAAAGAAGGAGCGACTCTTACGTTAAAGTTTGATAGAGCTGGAATAAAAAAAGGACAATCCGGTATGACATTAGTTCCATTTCAATTTCAATTCCCTCATCAGCCTAAATTCGGAAAAGGTATAGCGGCAGTTACATGCAGAGAGGAAATTGCAGAAAGATGTATTAGGAGTTAATTAACGCAATGGGACACATGAGTGAACGAAACGATTTCGATGCAAATATAATCGGTTTTATTGGGGATGACTTCGACATAACAGCTCAAGGTTTTACAGGTGTTGAGCTTTATTATCTTGAGCCTAACAGACAAACACTTGCCGCTTTGCATCCTGAGGTTTTTCGAGCAATAAATATGTCGGTTTTAAGGAGAAGAGATGACGAAGCAGGACCTGCCGAAAAGTATTTTAAGCTAGTTTTGAGCTTACATGACAAAAAAGTACTGGATGTAATATCTCGAGGTAGAGTTAGAATGGCTCTATTGGAAAATTCCACTGGGGGGAGTGGTCTTCTTGCAAAAGGACTTTGTAACGGCTTGAATATGGTTGATCGCAATGGTGGTATTGCTAGTACTTATGGCGCGGGATTAGTTGCTAGTGCATCTACTCATATTTGGTCAGAGCCTCCTCATAAGTATGTTTTAGATGATACTCTTTCGGTTTGGCACACTCATACACCACGAGAGGATGAAGATGATATAGGAAGAGAGATGATGGAAGACGAAAGACGTAGTTTAATTAGGTTTTTCGAATATTACGCAAGCGAACCATTTAAGAGGAGAATTGTTCAGGTTTTGCGTGAAGACACTACTGCGCAACCAGAAGTTAGATTGTTAGGTCGTCAGTTAGCGGAAGCTGGTATTGCAACGCAGTCATTTTCAACATTAGATGAAATGAGAGATCATGTTCTTGTACCAATGGGATTAGTTGTCGGTAATCAAATAATCTTCGAACCAGCTAGGAAGTTTTTTGATGAAGCAAGAAAAGATTTGGATGAGTTTACTGTCAAAAGAAGGGCTTCGGCTTTATCGATTTAGTCTAAACGGTCATCCGCAGGAAACGTCTTTCACGAGCCAGAAAAGTCAGTTTTTGCATATCAAATCCAATGGCCACCAGCTTTTCGATATACGAGCCATTTAGTTCCTCTTGAAAACATTATTTGCAAAACCTTAATTTGCGATATACAATCGCAACCTTTAAATAATCATAAAATGGCCGGCCCGGAACAGTCTATTACAGATGACACATTGGATGACCTAGATCATGGAGAAGTCATTACTTCGGGAGTATATTGTTGCAAAAGTTGCATTAAAGAGTTCGAGGAATCACCCGAGTTTCCGGTTACGGGAAGGATGAAACCGAGAGATATATGCTCTGTGCATCCGGAAAACGCTAAATCGGATTTCATAAGAATCAGAGATTTGGAATTGCCAACAAGACTGAACCTAGAACCTGTCCAATTTGTAGAAACAGAGGGAATACAGGTAATGCCATTGAAAGACTTCATGGAAAGCTAGGTTGATCTCTCGCCCTTTTTATGTTAAAATAATAGGATAAAAACAAATCCTATTATGTTTATAAAAAACGAAGATCTCCTAAAAATACTTATAGATAAAGGACTTTTGAAAGAAGATGTCGCAAAAGGTCTTCTTGAAATGAGTGAAAGAAAAACCATTCCGGTTGAAGAATTGATAGAGGAAAAAGGCATAATTCAGGACGAAGAGATAGGAAAGATTTTGTCTGAACTTTATGGCAAGCCTTATATCAGACTTGGCGATCAGACGATTAAGGAGGGTTTGCTTACAATCATCCCTTATCAGATGGCTAATCACCAGTTGGTGATTCCTTTTGAACAATATGACGGGAGATTAAAAGTTGCATTCAATAATCCGCATAATGTCGAGCTGATAAGTTTTATTGAAAACAAAACAGGTCTTCTAGTAGAGCCCTATTACGCGACAAAGAAAGATATCAAACTGGCTCTTAAGGTCTACAACAGAGATGTAAACGAGAAATTCAACAAGCTTCTTAAGGGAGCCATGAGCGATATCCAGAAGATCGAATCGCTCGAAGACGCTTCGAAAATAGTTGATACGATAATACTTTTCGCATATCAAAATGAAGCTTCGGATATCCATATAGAACCGCATAAGCAAGCACTTGTCGTAAGAAACAGAATAGACGGTCTTCTCAGTACGATTGCAGAATTACCTCTGGAAATTATGGACTTGGTTGTCACGAGAATAAAAGTCCTCGGCAAAATGCGAACAGATGAACATCGCGCCGCTCAGGACGGTCGTTTCAAGATAGAACTCGAAGGGAACGAAATAACTCTTCGTGTATCAATATTGCCGACTTATGATGGTGAAAAAGTGGTTATGCGTCTTTTGACCTCGGATAACAAAACAATAAAACTCGAATCTCTAGGATATTCGCAACACAACATGGATGTCATAAACAAAAACATGCAAAAATCACACGGCATGGTTCTTATGACAGGCCCTACTGGTTCCGGTAAAACAACGACTCTTTATGCACTTTTGAGAATACTTAACTCGACAGATGTAAATATCTCAACGATTGAAGATCCTATCGAGTATAGACTGGAAGGAGTAAATCAGACACAAGTAAACGCGAAGACCGAACTCACATTCGCCAACGGACTTCGCGCTCTTGTGAGACAAGATCCGGACATCATAATGGTGGGTGAGATTCGTGATCAGGAAACCGCAAGCGTAGCAATCAATGCGGCGCTAACGGGCCACTTGGTCTTGGCAACACTGCATACGAACGACGCGGTTTCGACTCTGCCGAGGTTGATGGAAATGGGAGTCCAGAGCTTCTTGGTTTCCGCAACGGCGCAGATGATTATCGCGCAACGTCTCGTAAGAACGATTTGCAAACATTGCAAGAAGCCTTACGAAATGTCTCTTAAGAAGCTGGAAGACCTGGGTGCAGCTTTTCAACCGAAAGATTTTAAGAAAATGATGGAAAGAATTGAGCGTCAGGGTGCTGGTGCTTTGACTTTTTATATGGGCGAAGGATGCGAACATTGCAACCATACCGGATTCAAAGGAAGAAATTGCATAGCCGAAGTCCTTGAGATTACAGATGAAGTCAGAAAGAATATTTCGGGCAATACCAAGCTCGATGAGCTTCGCGAAATAGCTGAGAAACAAGGGATGATAAATATGTTTATGGACGGCGTCGAGAAGGTTCTTTCCGGTGACACAACATTGGAAGAAGTCTTGAGAGTTATGTGTGATTAGCAGCGCTCGGGAAGCGAAGCGCTCACGAGCGCAATACTATCAGCCCGATCGCGTATGCGATCTCAACTCACTAAGTTCTAAACTGCCTAAAGTCCTACTACAAAAAAAATGCGAAAATTCAATTACATAGTCAGCAACGCAGATGGCATAACCGAAAAAGGTTACGTCCATGCGCCGACCGAACAAGATGCGGCTGATAAACTTCGCGAAGACGGGAAGGTGATAATTTCTGTAATAGAAGAAGCCAGCAGGAAAGAGTGGTTTTGGGAGAAACCGCATTTGAGTTTTGTGGATAAGATGATGTTCGTGAAAAACCTCGCAACGATGATGAAGGTGGGAATTACGATCACCGAAGCGATGGACATCTTGAAAACACAAGTTAATGGCGCGAATAACAAGAAGATGTTCGACAATATAGTTGCAATGATCAGATCCGGCCAGAGTCTTTCAAAAACATTGGAGCAATACAGTACGGTTTTTTCCGATGTGTTTGTAAACATGGTTGCTGTCGGAGAAGAAAGCGGAACCCTTGAACGAACTCTTGAATATCTGGAGAAACAATTGGAGAAGGATTACAATATAAGAAAAAGGGTGATCTCGGCATTTATCTATCCGGCATTCATAGTTTCTCTAACATTAATGCTTACGATCGGTATAGTTATATTCATACTTCCGAAAATCACCGGTATCTTCGAATCTTTCGATGTTACATTGCCGTTGCCTACAAGAATTCTAATCGGGACCAGTTCTTTTGTTACGACGAAACCACTGCTTACAATACTTCTGATAGGTGTTTTTTCGGCAACGGTTTATTTCCTTTTTACATCAAAAAGCATCAAGTTAATAAGGGATACGGTGGTGTTGCATATACCTGTTTTCGGAAGATTGATGAGAGATATGAACCTCGCGAGATTTTCAAGAATGATGAACTCTCTATTGCAGGCAGGTGTCCCGATTACAAAAGCAATCTCGATTACAGGCAAGATGTTAACAAGCAAGCCTTATAAAGATGAGGTGGAGCGAGCGAGAGCTATGGTTGAAAAAGGAGGAACGCTCGGGGAAGCTTTTTCCAATAACGAGAAGCTTTTTCCAATATTGCTGACAAAGCTACTTTTCATAGGCGAAAAAACGGGAAGTCTGGAAGCCACCACTGCTCATTTGGCAAATATGTACGAGAAAAACGTCACAGATTTGACTAAAAATCTTTCAACTCTTTTGGAGCCGATCTTGCTTGTATTCATGGGCGGACTTGTGGGAGGAGTTGCGATATCTATTATCATGCCGATTTACCAATTACCAAACCTAATAGGGAAATAATGAATAAAAAAGCTTTTACATTTATAGAGATGGTGATCGTCATAACGATTTTCGCGGTTTCGCTGGGGCTTTTTACTTTATATAGTCAAACTTCACAAGTCAGATCCGACTTGAATTCTCAAAGAGATGTTTTTGTTTCTTATTTAAGATTGGCGCAGAGCGATTCAGCGTCAGGAAAAGACTCTGAAAGCCATGGGATACATCTTGCAGAATCTTATTATGCGGTATTTGTCGGTGATGCTTATGTCGAAGGTGGAAGCGGAAATATATCAATAGAACTGCCGGACAGTTTGATTTTTACAAATATAAATCTTAACGGTGGAGGGGAGGATATCATATTCGATTCGCCATTCGGCGAAACAGATGAATATGGCACTGTGGATCTTTTTTCAGAACAAACAAACAAAACATCTCAAATAACAATAAACTCACTTGGACTCATCAACTTCTAAAAGTCGTTCGGGATTTTCACTAGTGGAAGTTTTAATAGCGCTAAGCGTATTTTCGATTTTTACTACAGGTATAGTTTCCATTTCGTTGAATACGCTTCAGCGAAGCGAAAAAGCAATGCTTAACAACGAGTCTCTATTATACGCGGAAGAATGCATGGAGGCGGTAAGAAGCATAAAAGACAGGGATTATCTTGAGCTTGCAAGTGGAGAATACGGATTGTCTTTTGCCGATGACTTATGGAGTTTGATCGCATCACCCGAAATCATAGACGAATATTATTCAAGAACAGTCACTATAGAAGATGTTTACAGGAATGACGACGGGGATATAGCCGAGACGGGAACCATCGACGAAGAAGTGAAAAAAATCACATGCGACGTGGCATGGGATTGGAAAGGCGTCTTGCCACTCTCCTCAACCCTTACAAGCTACATGACTAATTGGAGAGGATACACTTGGGTGGAAACAACTTGTACGGATTTTGACGCAGGAACATATGATTTGATTGATAGTGGCGCTACTACCGCGCCTCCGGAAGACAACTGTGGAATTCTCCTTGATTTGGTGGAGGCGATGAGCGCATTTTTCTCGTCGGTTGATGTTGGAGATCATGGAGATGATGTCGTTGTAAGTGGCAATTATGCGTATTTGGCGGGAGCAAAAGTCGCGGAAGGATTTGTGGTTTCGGATATATCCAATCATTCGAGTCCTTTCGTTGTTAAGAAATTAGATGTTGGAGCAAAAGGCAGATATTTGGTAAAGTCAGGTAATTACATTTACCTCGGCGTTGAGAAATCGAATGCGGGTTTTGCGACAATAGACGTTACAGATCCTACAAATCCATCAGTTGTAAAAACCATAAACTTCAGCGCTTACGGCAATCAGCCTGCGGTTTCAGGTAGTTATCTTTATATGGGACTGGAAACCAACACGAATAGTTTCAGAGTGTATGACATTTCTATACCTGCAGACCCGACGCAAGTTGCATATTTGGATTTTTCTGCAAATACAAATGTAATTCACATAGATGGTAATTATGCTTATGTCGGTACGGACAAGTCGGGAAGCCAATTGAAAGTTGTCGATATAACGACACCGACAAGCCCTTCAACGGTCGCAAGTCTTGATATAGGATCGGAAATACAATCGATTGAGATATATGGGACAGTGGCATATGTCGGAGTGGAAGGTAGTTCTTCTCTGAAAATAGTTAATATCACAAATCCGCTCAGTCCATCAGTTATAGGAACGCTTGTGACAAGTGGAGAGGTCCAAGATTTGGTTTACCACGACGGGTACGTATATGCGGCAATAGATAATAACAATCCGGGATTGGATGCTATAAATGTATCGAGTCCGATGTCACCTTATGTTGCATATTCTGCAGACATAACCGGAAAAGGCACAGGTGCTTACGTTGACGATGGATATGTGTTTTTGAGTACCGATATAAGCAACAAAGGTCTTGTAATCAAAGAGGCCCTAAGCGCAGCTTATGCAGATAGCGGAACATATATTTCAGCCACGCTTGATACGGGAAGTGAAGCTACAAGATATAACTTCATAGACTGGGATTATACAGATACGGTTGGAGGTTCGGTCAAAATGCAAATCAGAACAGCAAGTACAATATCGGGACTTGCAACGGCAACTTGGGTTGGAAGCGATGGTACGAACTCGACTTATTACGAAACGCCACGAACAAGCATAACGATTGATCCTTCCGCAACAGGCAAAAGGTACATACAATTCATGGTCACAATAACTTCAGACACGATAGAAACGCCGATGATAGAGAGTATTTATGTAGATTATAACCCATGATAAATATTTCCAAAAAAAAAGGTTCGACACTCGTAGAGATACTTCTATATTTCATAATTTTGGCGATATTTCTATTGGCGGCAACGGTTTTTGCGTTCCAAATAATTGATGTAAGCGACGTATCGAATACTTTTAGCGAGATGGAATCGAATCGTGAATTTATCTCGGAAAAAATATCCTACGCCGTACAGACCGCAGAAGGAGTATCAAGTACGGGCAGTATATTCGATAACGATAATGGAATGCTTGTACTTTTTATGACGGAAAGCACCGCATCTCCTACTCAATTTTACCTGTCAGGAGGAAATACTTTCATAAAAGAGGGGAGTGCAGATGCGGTTCAATTAAATACTAACGATGTAAAGATAGATTATTTAAGATTCAATCTGGTTTCATACGATAAAAGTCCGGATCAGGTAATCGTTGACGCAGGCATCACACCGGTTTCAACCCAACTTGCTCACTTGCAAAAAGAGCTACTTCTACATTTAACAGCAACGCTTAGACAATGAAATTTTTAAAACAAAAAAGAGGCTCGATCGCACTGATAAGCTTATTGATAATTTCCGCATTTACTCTTCTGATAGTCTTAGCGGCTTCCGAAGCAAGTATATCAACTTATCAGATATATCTGAACGAATCCTCCGGTGAAACCGCATATTACGGTGCCGAATCATGCTTGGAAGAAGCAATTATGAGAATTGAAGGCGACTCGGATTTTTCAGGAACAACATTAGCGATAGACGCATCGACTTCTTGTACAATAACAGTTACAGGAACGTCGGAACAGAAAACGATATCGATATCCGTAGATTACGGGGATTATTCTCAGAATTACGAGGCTATACTAAACATCGTACAAGACGGATCTGTTTATAATTCCGATTTGGTTAGCTGGGAGGAAGTATAGATTTTCAACTACGTCACTTCCCCAACTTCTCCGACTTCTTCAACTTCTTCTTTGCCCTTGTGCCCAGTGCATTGTGCATTTAGAATAGCCATCGGATTCAAAACAAAAATGAAATTTTTTCATAAAACAGTAGTAGGCATAGATCTACACGACCACCTTGTACAATTGGTGGCGCTAAAGAAGCATAACGGCGATGTTTTGTTAGAGGCTTACAATAGGATGATAATTCCGACCGGTATAATCAAGGACGGTTCAATAGAGAAGGAAGAGGATTTCAAGCAAATACTTATAGACCTATTCCAAAAAGCCAATCCAAAACCTGTAATTGGTTCTGATGTAGCTGTCCTATTACCGACAAGGACGACATTCATTCATATTTTTTCGTTTCCGGCTAATTTGACCAAGAAGGATATTCTGAGGGCGATACCTTACGAAGCTGAAATGGTTATACCTTTTGCAATGCAGGACTTGTACTGGGATTTTTTGATTTTGGAGCAAGATGATAAAAACGCTTATCAGAATGTTTTATTCGCGGCGGTTTCCAGGCAAGTGGCTGACAAATATACTCAGGTATTTGAGTCCATAGGAGTAACGCCATCTCTGTATGGAATAAATGCTGAAACTTTGAAATATGCGCTTCACGATCAAATACCAAAAGACAAAGATAGTTTGATAATAGAAGTCGGCGCACTCTCTACCAACTATCTGACCCTAAAAGGGGATACAATAAAATATTTCATCAGTTCGAATGAAGGAACTTCTCAGCTTATACAAGAAATAGGAAGAAAATTTAATATAGATAACGATACGCTCTTCAAAGACTGGGAAGACTGCAAGTCGGATCCGAAATATAGCGAGACGATTAGTGAGTTTATAAAAGCAAAATACAGAATGGCCGTCGATATCATTCTCGAAAAACAGGATAAAAATAAAGAAGATGGATTGCAAGATGTGTTTCTAACCGGTGAATTCTCGAATTTACCGGGATTTTACGAATTGGCAAAAGCCAAATTTGCGGATAAGCAAATTCACATAGGAGACCCGAAAGGAAGTCTGAAAGTTGAAGATGAAAAATTCCTAAGCCAGTTGAAAAAGAAAGATTCAAAAATACCTTATTCTATATATTTCACGAATGCGATAGGGGTGGCGTTGAAGAAATTAAACATGAAAAACGGAGATGGGATAAATTTGATACCTAAATGGCTCAAAAAAAGTTTCGCAAGCAAAAGAACTACATTCTTGATAATCACAGCTTCGATATTGATGTCGATACTGAGTCTTTTTATAGCAAGTTTCATGTTTTACACGCACCAGAAACTCAATTACGAAAGGCTCAATTTGGAAATAGAAAAATCAAGCATAGAATCAACCCTTTACGGCACTAGATATCAGGAGATAAAAACAGCACTTGAAGATTTCAATAACGAAGTGATGGTGTTAAGCAATATAGATAACGGACTTTTCTCAGTACCTGAAACCATAGAAAGCATCTACGATCTGATACCATCCGATGGCATAACTATAACTTCAATTAAGTTCAATGACGAAGAACTATACATGGAAATAATAGGCGTCTCATCAACTCGAGATAAACTTCTGGAACTTCAAAGAAATGCGGAAGCTTCGGAAATCGTTAACGAAGCGGCGATTCCGCTTTCCAGCTATGACAAAAAAACCAAGATTCCGTTTCAATTAAACATATATTTAAATTTCACAGCACTCCCTCCATATGGTACAAGCGCAACCTTATAATTTTACAAAAAGAGTTTTCAAGATCACGTCAGTGCTTACGTTCATAAGTGTTTTTGTCGTTGTCGTGATCGGATATTCGATTGGAAATATGAATAACGAAGTGAAAAAACTGAAAGCGTTTCTTGAGGAAACTACCAATCTGCAACCTAATTTTGAACAGAGCTTGCAACTATATACAGAATCGACAGAGGAATCGATGGAATTTGTGAACTCGCTTAGACCTGATAACGAAACGGAATATATTCAGTTCATAGCAGATGTAGAGAGCATAGCGGAAAGTTTAGCGCTGGATGTTGACTTGCAATCAATAGAGGAAGAGGCAAAAGAGCCGACCAATAAAGGAAACACGCTCGAATATGAAATGAACTTTTATGGCAATAAAAATGATTTAATAGACTTCTTGTCGGAACTTGAAGGTATGATGTACATGATAAAGATCTACGAAATACAGTTTGAAGATACGGCAACAATCACAGATGCCGAAGAAGTCAAAATGCCAAATATAACGATAAAAATAAAGCTTTATGTTAAATAAAAAAGATTACATATATTTTCTTCTGGGACTGGTGTTTTTCAGCATAATAATAATATATTCCGCGATGATATACGTAAAATGGGATAATGAAATCGAAAATGGAGATGATGTCGAAATCAATTTGCCAATAATAGATTGGAATAGTTATTTCGGTTTGTCAAAGCAACCGGAGTGAATTAATATACCATTTGACAATAATTGGTCGCTTTAAACGACCTTTCAAATATAAATATAAAAACATAACAAAAAAACATGAAACACACTAAAAAAGCTTTTACGCTTATCGAGGTACTCTTGGTAATCGTGATCATCGCTATTTTGGCCGGAATCGTAATCATTGCAGTCAATCCTGCAAGACAGATTTCTCAGGCTAACAACACTCAAAGAAGCAGCGATACAAAAGCTATATTGGATGCTGTTTGGGAGTATGCTGTTGATAACAGAGGCGTTTTGCCAACCGAAATCACGGCAACTGCAACGGAAGTGGGAAGCGATGCTGCTGAAATAGATATCTGCACATATCTTGTTCCAACATACATAAGCTCTATGCCGGTAGATCCAACTGATGCAGCGGCGGCATATACTGATTGTACAAGCTACCATACAGGATACAATATATCTGTTGATACAGATGGTCGTGTAACTGTTGCGGCTCCAAGCGCAGAATTATCGGAAACAATCTCTATTACGAGATAATTCAGATTTGAAATTAGCAAAGCCCCCTGAGGACAGGGGGCTTTTTATTTACTGGGGTTGCAAAAAAAGAGCCCAGCGCATTACACGCAGAGCTCTTCATTTACTACATTCACTATGTCACTATGTCACTTCTTCGACTTCCCCTACTTCCCCAACCTATACAAGACCAATATTACATCCTCTCTAAGCATACCTTCTGCAGGATTAAACTCATCTCCTTCGATATCTATAAGTCCCATGTTGTAAGCGTAATATGCATATTTGCGGTACCAATCCGTGGATTCATCGACCGCAATATCGCTGAAAAGCTGCTCGCTGGTATCAACTCCACTCAAATCTACTCCGGCAGTCTCAAGAATGATTTTGAGCATTTCAACTTTGTTAACAGTAGATTCAGGTTTGAAAGATCCATCCGCATAACCTTCGACAATTCCATTAGCTGTGGCAGCCATAATGTAGGGAGTATACCAAGCATTATCACTAACATCGCTATAGGTTGAAGCGTCTGTAACAGAGTCAAAACCAAAAGCTTCAATTAAGACTTTTGTCGTTTCTGCTCTGTTGATATCATCAGCAGGTTTAAGCTCACCGGTTTCATCATTGCCGGTAAAAATGCCCTCATCCTGAACCCAGCTTATTGCGGCACATTCCTCAGTCGAAAAATCCTCAGAATTCACATCTGGAAAATCGCCACAGGCGATATCTGAATCATCAGAAATAACAGTAACAGTGCCTGTCATGGAAGGATGTAATCCGCAATAATATACGTAAGTTCCTTCCGTATCAAAGGTATAAGAATAGGACTCTCCGTTTGCAAAACTGTCTCCAGTCAAATAGTCATCAATAACGATTTGATGAGACGCAGAGTCGTTATTTGTCCATGTAACGGTTTCTCCAACGATTATTTCGATCGAACTGGGATCAAACATGAAATCTTCAATATTTACAGTATTCTCATAGGTCTCCGGCTCTACCGCAATCGAGTCTCCAACGTTACAAGAACCGGTATAAAAAAGCTCTGTCTTGCATTCACTTCCGTCGGAAAACGTACATACGGAATAAGTGTCACCACCTTCATACGTTCTTTCTTCGACCGTACCGCCGTTATCGGAACAATATGTTGTTTCTAGAACGGTGGTGTCATCAGTTACAGCCTCTTCGGCATCGGAATATTCATATGCGCCGATATCATATCCGACTCCGTTAGGACGAGACACCCCTAGGTAATCATCAAGAACATTACTTCCGGCAAGATCGCTACCGGTATCCACAAGTGGACTAGATGAGGTTAACGAAAAATCGTCATTCTCAATATCGGTAAGAAGAGGATCGTAAGTTATATTATTCGCTCCAACAAGCGGTGCCGATTTGCTGGATCCATGGATGTAGCAATCGTAATTGTCGTTGTTATAAAAAGAATTATAATCAACCGTTCCGTAAGTTAAATAACTGCCTATATATATTGCTCCACCTTGACCTGAAGTGTCCGAATTGGCATTTGCGGAGTTATCATAGAAGACATTATTAATAATTTTTAGATTCGATGAATCTCCCTGTAAATAAATGGCTCCGCCGTTATTATCAGCGTCGTTATTAACAAAAGTATTGTTGTAAATATGCGGATAAGAATTTACGGCGCTATAGATGACTCCACCATTATCATTCGAGTCGTTGTCGTAGAATAGATTGTTTTTCAAGGTCAAAGTCTCATTTTCCATATAAGTGGAGTAAATGACGCCTCCTGTCATCGCTATGTTCGAATAAAAATCGGACTTTTCGATTGTGATGTCGGAAGAGGGGTCGATTATGGAAACAGCTCCTCCTGCCCCAGTAGCGTCATTTGAATGGAAAATACAAGAATTGATATCAACATGGGAATTGTACACATAAACTCCGGCTCCATTCAGCGCTCGTCCGTTCATAATAGTAAATCCTTCTATGACGAGACTATTAGAAGTAGCATCAATATTTTGTATATCAATACCGCTACCCAAATAATTCGCATCAAGAATCACTGAAGAAGGACTCTCGACATTACCTTGAAGGGTAAAAGTTTTACCATCTATAACAAGTATTTCAGTATAAGTTCCATCTCCAACAGATATAAGTCCTCCCTCGGCCACATTGTCTATAGCGTCTTGGATAGTCTCGCAATCTCCACTACCATCGGCATTAACAGTCAAAACGGCAGAATCCGCCACACAGCCTGCAAACCCTTCTCCTTTTGCGAAATCAATCCCCCAAGAGAAAGAAGAGATCATTAATAAAGATAAAACCAACAAGATGCTTTTGTTTTTCATGTTTATGAGTTTTTAATGGACAATTTTTTGACTACTACTCCATACTCAATAGAGAGGAATATTCGTCTGCGCCATTATAGCTCACGGCAAGCCATCTATAAATAGTTTCTGCAACTTCACCGCGATTCATATCGGCATCCGGCTCGAATTCAGAGCCTTCGACAGGTGTTATATTGAGTTCCTTTGCGGAATTTACATAAGCGGCAAACCAGTCCAAATTGCTAACGTCATCATAGGGATCGCCAATCATCACAGGATCTGCATCAAACTCTGCAGCTTTAAATAACATTTTCAAAAGTTCAACTCTGTTTACTGGATCAGCCGGTTTAAAAGTTCCATCCGGATATCCGTCCGCAATCCCAAGAACCTTCGCGGTAGCAATATAATCGGCATACCAAGCGGTATTATCAACATCAGGGTAAGTCAAATTGGATCCGTCCGAAAGCCCAATATCAAGAGCTTCAAAAATCATTTTAAGCGCCTCGACTCTGGAAACGGAATTATCCGGTTTGAAAGTCCCATCGTTATATCCGGAAATCACGTTTTCATCCCTAAGGTATTTAACGGCCTTGTAGAACTTATAACTTGCTCCGACATCAGAGAAAAGAGTGCTCTTAATTACACTGCTGAATCCGATTATCGCTCCGTTTTTTGCTTTGATAATAGCATTATCTGAAGAGGTTGGGGTAAAAGTTACAGTAGCAGTTCCAAATTCAAAGTCGCCTTTGTCTATCGTTGAAGGTTCGAAAACACCTTCTCCTTCAGTTAAAGTTAAATTGACAGTTCCGCTAACGCTGTAGGAAGGGGTGAAGTCACCATTTATGTCAATAGCCTTGATCGTTACCGTTTCAGGAGAATTTACAACAAAATATCCGTCAGTTTCGATTTCAAAACTATTTACCATATTCACTTGAGAGATGACTGAAATCTGAGTGCTTGTCTGATAATCTTCAAACAAGATATCGAGAGTGGTTGTACCTTCGGTGCTTGGAGAGAATGTTAACGAAGCGTGATTATTGTTGAAATCATCAGCTTCCAAATGAGAAATGCTCAACGTTCCGATGGAATTGTCGCTCAAAGAAAGCTCAATGCTTCCATCAAATTGCGGATCATCGACATTTTCTCCGTTTTCATCATAAAGATATAGATAAACACTCAAGTTGTTATTCGCAAGAACATAAGGGTCGTTATCAACTCTGATACTTGCAAAATCCATTTCAGGAACAACTGCTATAACTTCTTCTACTTCTGCGACCTCTACGACCTCCTCAACTTCTTCAACGACTTCTCCTGAGGAATAAACATAAGTCGTCGGAATTTCTTCTTCAACTTCTCCTACTTCTTCTACTTCCCCAACTTCCCCCAAATACTTCTCCACATACGCCATCGGATTAACTGTATAAGCCTTAACATTATCGAGTCCGAGTCCTGCGCTTACAGCTTCAAAAAACGAATAGCCGAGCGCGCTATATTCGGAATAAGTGAAAGGCCAATAAGGATGCCAAGATGCATCGGCATTATCTATTTGAAAATGTAAATGATTGGTAGTTGCAGTACCAGTAGCACCAACTTTTCCTATCATTTGTCCTTTCTCAACAATATCTCCTTCAGCAACAAGTATCTCGCTTAAGTGAGAATAGCTTGAATAAATATCAGTACTCGAGTTCGCATTGGTGATAGTGGGAACATCGTAATGAGCTATAACTACATGATTACCAAATCCGCTTGAGCTGTAAGAAGTTTTTTCAACAATACCATTAGCAATCGCATAGACAGGAGTACCTTCCGGAGCCTTGATATCGACAGCGGGATGACTGCCTGCATATTCGATACCATCAGCTTCATAAGTTCCTGCATAAACAACAGGATAGGTTATTTGAGTGTTAACAATTTTTTCATATTCGCTTGTACCCCAAGTCAATCCATCAGTTGAAGCAACGAGTATAGATGTGTCATAAGAGGGGATTGAGATCAATGAATCCGCATATTCCGAATAGTCCAAGCTCTGATCGGAAATCGCAGTCCAGTCGGGAACATATTGAATAGGGTAAGTAGTCCCATCAAAAGGATCCGGAACAGGAGTCGAAACCAAGCTCGTTCTCAAGTTCGCACCTCCATATTGAACCGTCAAAACAGATGTCAACATAAGTCCGAGAATAAGGATCCAATGTGTTGCGTGTTGCTTGAACGACATAGTAGGTAAAATTAGGGTATTTACAAATCCCTATATTATAGCAGAAAGAGGAGCGGAAATCCAGCGGAATAGGAGAGGTAAATATAACCAGTTATATAAATCAAATTCTTATTTGGAAGATTCCTCTATTGAATGAATTCGATCAAGATCAGCCAGTAATTTCTGGATCGCTGTAATAGCTCGTGCTCTATTTCTAGGATCTTCAGATGCAATATTATCTTGAGCAAAATTCAATTCGGCAAAAAGCCTGTCATATTCAGGCTGATCTATCAATTGCTTTTCTAGGTATCGAGTGATTGTCATACCATAAGCACTAGAATTAACTATTGCAGCAGAATAATAATCATTATCCTCTGGCTTATAAAGCTTCTCTTTTGTATGAATATTACCAGTGTCTATCACAAAACTTTGGAATCTTCTAGAAGCTTCTGTTTTGATGTTAGAATTTTCAGACCCAATATTCTTTCGGATAAAATCTAATTCATTAGATAATCTTACGTATTCAGTTTCGTCTATCAATTGCTTTTGTAAGTATCGATTGAGCATCACATCGTAACCATTACTATTGAGAACGTCTATATTGAAAGGATCGGCACCGTTTTTTTCTCGTATATCCATTGCGTCCTCATTTCTACTAACAAGATCATCTAGAATCTGAAGCTGACCTCGTGCTTCATCTATAGAAGAAGATCTACCAGACTCAATTTTTTGCCTGAGAGCACCTAGTTCTGCTATTAACGGATCAGCAATAGAACGATCAAGATATTTATTTCCAGCCTCAACCTTTTTAAGATCTGCAAGCCTTTGCTCAAGACTTACGACCTGCTCTTCTAGCTCAGCAGATTCAGGTGTCGACATCCCACCAATCTCGCGGTTGTCACTAGCTGGCACTTCGGCATGTTGGAAGACCGATCTTGTAGGGAACAAGAAGCTGCAAGAATGTTTGTTCATAGTTTTTTTATTAAAAATTATTATACAATTATAACACAGCCCCCCCCCCCCTCGTCAACGCTTGACCATTACAGTCTATAAACTATAACCTATAAGCTCCAATCTATCTCCATGCACTCTTTCATATCCAAAACCACCTCTCAAACCAAGCGCATCGCGAAAAAAATCCGCGAAACATACCCGAATCACAATTTGATTTTGTTATCAGGCGAGCTTGGAAGCGGGAAAACCGTATTTGCAAAAGGAATCGGTGCACTTTTGGGAATTGATGAACGCCATATAAAAAGTCCTACATATACGCTTATACATGAACACGCATCGACGCCTAAACTGCTTCACGCAGATCTTTACAGGTTGCAGGCAAAAGATGAAATAATCATGGAGAACATTAATTTATGGATAGAAGGGAAAGGAATTGCAATAGTCGAATGGCCGGAAGTTGCGCTGGAAGATTTTCAAAAACCTCATCTTCATATAACTATAGAAAAAAACGGAGAAGATGAGCGCTTAATAACGGTAATCGAAAAAAATGACGAGAGATCAGGTATATAAATTAATTGAAGAGTTTCACGTTCCGAAACACATTCGCAGGCATTGCGAACAGGTCGCTAAGGTATGTGAATTTCTTGGACGAAAATTGCCACACAAAATAAATCTCGAAAGTCTCATTCAAGCGGCGCTTCTGCATGATCTTCTAAGGGTTTGCGACGTGACGATTTGGAATCCGGAAGGGTTTCCGGATCAACATCACGAAGACAGTCACGACAAATGGCACGAACTGCGGTGTACGCACGAAGGCAAAGACCACGAAGATGCAGCGCACGAAGTGCTTGTGGAAAGGGGAGAGCATTGCCTTGCAGAGTTGGTTAAGAGTCATAGGTTTGAAAATATCCTGAATAAGCACCCTTTTAAGAATTGGGAAGAAAAAATTCTCTACTATGCGGATAAAAGAGTCGATCACGATAAAATAGTTCCACTTCAAGAAAGACTTGAAAGAGGAAAAAAACGCAATGCTGTAACTCCCGAACAAATCGCAATCTCTGATAAGGCTTTTGCAAAAATATACGAACTCGAACGCGAAATCTGTACGGCATGCGGAATAAAACCGGAAGATATCCGTTAACTATGTCACTTCTTCCACTTCCCCTACTTCCCCCACTTCCCCCTTACTCCTTCGCCAAATACACCTCATCCTCTCTTTTGACCGCGATATAGCTTTTTGCGTCAATTCTGTCTCGAACTATCTCGTTAAGATTACTCATAGTGGTAGGCCCGACAACTCCGGCACCTTGATCATCCATAGTCTCAACGACACCCAGTTTTTGTTGGAATTTAAACACCGCATGTTCTGTAACTTCTCCGTAATATCCGGTAGGTTCGATCATGAAATATCCGAGATTTGCGAGTTCTTCTTGGAGAGCATAAACATCTGAACCGCTGTCTCCTCTCGCAAGAGCGCCAGTGAAGTAATAAGGATCCTCTTTTAGGTCGCTATAAGATTGCATTTTCTGAAAACCACTACTGATTGCTTCGATTTTTTGCATCTCTGCTTCCATATCAAGGACATCAATCGCATTATCCATTGCGCTTCTTGAATTTATACCGAAATGTCCGGCTCCGAAATCATTCCAATCCTCAACAATTCCTTGATCAACTTGGAACATGAATACAGCTTCGGTCGTATCGTCGCCGTAATAACCGTCGATCGGCCCTTTATAGTAACCCAATACGGTCAAGTATTCCTGAAGTCTTTCTATATCATCATTTTGAGATCCATACCATAAGTCGGAAGTGAAAAGCGAAGGTGCCAACACGACTTCTTTTATGAATTTTTCAGCATCTGAAAATCCCTCCAAATAAGCATCTTCGATTATAGAATCATCAACTCCATAAACTGTTACCTCAACTGTTCGCATACCCCAGTTAAGAGCCCGATCAAGTCCGGTATCACCATATCCCATCCATATATCAAGTCTGTCATGTTTGCCTTCGGTATTAGCAGCAACAATCGCCCCACCTCTATCATGTACGGCAACAACTCCAACTCCGGGAATATACATTTTAGTTCCGAATTCATAACTCTTCGGAGCGGCAATCATACCGGGGTAAACCTCGGTTCCATCGGCACCATTCGTACCATTTCCATTTAACGTAATATCTCCTTCATAAGTTCCCGTTACATAATATTCTTGGCCGGGGAGGGGTGAGTAATAAGCGCTTATGGTAAAAGTCTTGATATAAGGATAAGCAACATCTTCAGCAAATGTAACTTGCGGTTGAGGAGTCGTACTTGTTAAGAGTCCGACCAGTACAACCAATTCCATCGCCAAGAAAGAAAGCAGCGGTCTAATAAATTTGTATTCTTTTATTATTAAAGAACGCATGTTTGTTTGGTTTAAGCGATACCGAGCTTCTTGCGGATAGAATCTGCTTCAGATTTATCGGATGAGCCTTTTGCATGTTCGATAACTTTCACAGCCTCATCTTCGATTTTTCCAGCTTCGGTCTTGAATTCCTTGACGATATTGTCCATCTCGCGAACAGCCACTTTTGCAGCCTTTTTGATATTAGGTAAATTTTGCGCTTCAAGATCTCTCTTCTCACGTCTGCGCTTCTCCATCTCCTCTTCGATCTTGGTAAGATTCTCTTCTTTATCATTTACCTCTTTAGCAACAGCATCTTGCAATTCATCAAAAACCGAATCTGGAATATCATTATGAGAAACGGCACTCTTGAATTTCTCAGTCAGATATTTTTTTCTCTCGTCACTCAAATGAGTGCAGTTTTCTATAATATCCAAGATGTCATTCAGGCTTAAAAGATCCATATAAAATTAGAAGTTAGTTGGTACAATGGCTTCGAAAGAAACTCTTCGTTTTTCATCGGAAGCAGGATTGAAATCATATTCTTCAGTCTTTGTAATGGTTTTTCCGCTATTTAGAAGATCGATACGACCGATAAGTTTGGTTTTATGTGTTGAAAGATTGACCTCCATTCTTTCAGGAAAATCAGGAGACCCTATGATTTTTTTGCCACTAAATTGTACGGTAACGATATTTGCATCGCCTGTAGTGCCAGGTATCACATACCCTTCTGCCGAATGGCTAGTGTAATCAAGGATTTTCGGATTACCATCTTTATCTTTACCTATTGTAGGTAACGAATATCGAACATCTACATGCCTTCCGACAGGTAGCTTATTGAATTTCAGCGGATCAATTTTTTGAGCTCTTTCACCCAAAGCATTTTGTCCGGTTTCATACCAAATATGACCTCTGCGACCGGTCAATTCTTCATAATAACTAACTAACATATCTTTTCTTGCGGAATCTTCAAGCTGTTCAATAGCTTGTTCAAGAGCGGGATCTCCACGCTTCATAGCGCCGTCAAGCATTCTCTCGAAATGCTTCAATACTTCAGGATTTTTCTGTCCATATTCAAGGAAGAACACACGTCTGAAATTAGTCTCAACAGCGCTAATATCGTTGAGTTCTTGTCTAACATTCTTTTCAAGTTCTGTTTTGCGCGCTTGAGCGGCTTTCTTAACATCAACCAAAACTTCTCTCAATGGGGTTCTGTTCCTATCTGCACGCAAAGCAACTCTCCAACTGTTGTAAGCTTTATTAGGACGCGGAATCCATCTCTTAGAACCAAGTCTTTTCTGAGCATCTTTCCAAGATCTCAATTCGCTATCAGCTGTAACTTTTTCCCTATCCAATCCCGCCAAGACACCATTGCAAACTTCAAGTTTTTTAGTAAGCCATGCCATATCCTCGGCCGTTCCAGAAGACATTCTCAACCATGCAGTACTGTTTCTAACGGCAATTCCCAGTCTGCTTTTTGAATCAGCCGTCATCGGGTCCAATTTTCTTTCAGTTATTTCATCGATTTTTTTCTCTACAGCTCCGCGTATCGGACCGGTTAAACCTTCTACAAAAATTCCGACTCGTGCTTTGACACCTTGCACATCAGCATCAACTTCTCTAAACAGTTCATCTTGTTGTTTTCTTATAAGAACCTGAACGGCATCTTCCGTATCAGCTTGATCTATATCAGCCTCAACTCTAGCAGTACCATCAGCGGGTTTCGCCGCTTCCGGTGCGGCATCCGGAGCAACAGTAGCTTCCGGTCCTCTTGCCGATTCCCACACAAACCTTCGATTATCTTCTTGTTGAAAATGATATAAAATCATCTTTTTTTTAAATTAAATCTAATAATTATAGCAAAAAACCGCCCGGAAGTCCAGAGCGCTAGGAAAGGTCGCCTTTCGGGCGACCGCTTACTTGCGCAAAACTATTAAGCCGTTTTGCGTATGCAAAACTCCATTCTGCAAAGTTTATGCATTAGCAAAAGCTCCCCTTCAACGGGGAAATCCTCGCCTCATTGGAAAATTTAAAGTCTGTTCTTTCGAACAGAATATCGAAATTTTCCATTCGGCGTCCTTTGCTCACGAAAAGCTCGCGGAGCTCGCTTTTCTACCGCTCCGGAACGGATTTCTCGCCGCTTCCTAATCAAAAACCGTCCCCAACCTCCTAAATATCTCCCTCTCGACAAACTCCTTATCACGACCGAACTTCAAACGAGATAATTGTTTTATCGCATCTCCAACCTCATGATCACCTTCTTCAGTATAAGGATTAACCGGAATAACGCTGAACGGACGACTCGGCTGTGTATCGATAGACAACTTCATTACAGCCTTATATTTATCTATATTAACCAAGTCTTGATCGGAGAATACAGGGGCCATTTCTTTGCCCATAAATTCGGAATCCTGAGCACCTATCTTATAAGCCATTATAGAGCCGACGTTACCGAATACGGCATCTTTAAGCGAAACCTGTTTCTGCCCCTTTTTAGCGGATCCGCCTTCCAACTGCGCAAGATACTGATGCGCGATGTGTAGACCCAAACGATATTTTCTCGCTTCAGACAATATAGATTCAATACTATCGGTTACATAGTTCTGGAACTCATCGATATATAGGAAGAAGTCTCTTCTTGCATCTTTCGATAGTTTCTGTCTGCGCATGGCAGCCATTTGGATTTTTGAGACGATAAGCATACCAAGTAATTTCGAGTTAAGATCGCCGGTTTCACCTTTTGAGAGATTCATAAGTAAAATTTTTCCACTATTCATAGCCTCGCTGAAATCAAAAGCCGACTTCGCTTGTCCGATTATATTTCTCATCATACCGTTGGTAACGAACGCACCGAATTTGGCTGCGAAATACGGGATCATCTCTTGTTTTTCCCTAGCACCGGTCTTCGCCATTTGATGGAGCCAGAAAGATTTAACCACAGGATTCTTAACATGTTCGACCTTCAACTTCTGGAAAGCATCATCCGTAAATAGGCGAACGATATCGGTTAAAGAACCTCCTTCGGGATCCGACATAAGAGTTAAACAACCGTTTCGGAAATAGTCCTGAATTCTAGGGCCGAATATTTCTTCATCAAACAATTTAATCATGATATTCATGGCCTCAAGCGCGACATAGTCTTTTTCCTCTTCACTACTAGCTTCAAGTAAGTTAATGCCGATTGGACGATCTAGGTCACCGGGATTGAAGTAAATGACATCATCAGCTCTTTCACGAGGGATAAAAGGAATTATATCTTCAATAAGCTGTCCGTGAGGATCGATAACGCATATACCGTGACCGAGCTTCAAGTCCTGTCTAATCATTACCTGCAAAACAGAAGATTTACCTGTACCCGTCTGACCTATGACATAGAAGTGTCTAAACCTATCTTCGTTCTTAATCCTTACTTCGGTCTTAACGCCTCGATAGACATTGTGTCCTATCAAAATACCTTCTTTCGGAAGATTGGAAGGGGGAGGAGCTATTTTGTAATTTTGCCAGTTGATTACGGGAGTCATGTTGTACTTCACATCGGGAAGGTGGAATAGACCGACAAGCTCTTCTGCGGAAAGAATCATTTTTTCGCTAAACAATCTTTGAGTCCAATTTCTCCTGAAATGTCTGTATATGAAATTATTTATTAAATACTTATCGCTGTGGTAGCGAGTGTATTTAAAAGCATTGTTGTCGGTTGTATTGAACTGAGCGAAAGCGCCCTTGAGAAGACTCTTAAGAGCACCGGCTCCGGCAATGGTAGGAGAAGATGTAACGATTCTAATGATAGTTTCATAACCGATTTGAGTGTTTTTCTGTTCGATAGCTTTGATTTGCTCGTCGGTAAGAGGCGTAACTCGTCCGCCCTGATGATCAGGTTTGTTACCAAGATATTCATCAGTAGGCCCTCTAAACAACAGATTGATAATCGCGCCAACCCAAGTAAGAGGATTGATGGTATGCCAAAAACCTGCAGGCTTATCTTCCATAATCTCTTTCGCCTTTTTTCTGCCTGATTTTTGCCACCCGTCTTGCGCGGGCTTAAGCATTATTTGAATTGCCGCAGCTTCATCTTTACCCATTTTCGACATGACATTAGTCATGTTATTGAGAGGATCGGCGGACATGTTTTGAGTAACCTTGATAGGGTATAGCGACTCTTTCGCAAGTTTCATATAACATCCGGTCGCCTTATTGTTTTCTTTGAAAATATTGTAATCACTAACCCTTTCCACGTAAGAGTCGGGATAGAAAGAAGTGATTTGTTTCTCGATAAAATCCGCCAGTTTTCTCGGAGCAATACAGTAAAAATCAACAAGTCCGTTCTGAACGGCGTACTCAAAAGAAAAGAAATCCTGACCTATAATTTTATCTATAAACTTGGAATTGTAAGTCGCATACATAGCCTCATAAACCTGCTTCATTACACCTACAACCTCCTTGAAACTCTTACCGGAAGAGAATTGATCGCGCTCTTTTTCGCGATCATCTTTTGACTCTTTCTTTGGAGTTTTTATTAACAAAAAAACCATATTAAGAGATCTGCCGACATTAAATCGCCATCTTATAATTGCGATCATGCCAGCAATCAACGCGGCAATGCCGGCAACTATTCCCAGTAAAATCAAAACATCTTTCATCGATTTTTGTTTCAGTTATATCCAATAATTATACCTGAAAACTACTCTTTTGGCAAAGACACTTTTATGTGCATCTCTCCAATTTGGTTTTCGGGAAGGGGAGTCGGTGCGCCGGTCATAAGATCTTTCGCTTTCTGATCTTTAGGGAAAGCTATAACTTCTCTGATATTCGGCTCGTTAAGAAGAAGCATGACAAATCTATCAAGCCCCCATGCGATACCACCATGCGGAGGCGCTCCATAAGAAAAAGCTTCGAGCAAATGCCCAAATCTTATTTGAGCATCTTCTTTTGAAATCCCAAGGGAATCAAAAATCTTGCTTTGTAGCTCCGGTTTGTGAATTCTGATGCTTCCACCTGCTATTTCAGACCCATTCATTGCCAAATCATAAGCTTTCGCTCTGACTTTGGCAGGCTCGCTATCAAGCAACTCAACATCCTCATCTTTCGGACAAGTGAACGGATGATGAGCGGAAACAAGTTTGTTTTCTTCCTTGCTGAATTCAAAAAGCGGGAAATCCACGATCCATGCAAGCGCCAATTTATTCGGATCTCTCAACTCCATTTTATCAGCTATTTTCAGCCTTATTCCTCCGAGGGCATTGCACGCGACTTCAAACTGATCCGCAACAAAAAACACAAGATCGCCATCTTCAACCGCACATCTCTCTTTCATTTTTCCAAGCAATTCAGGCGAGAAAAACTTCGCAATCGCACCTTTTACCTCAGCTCCTTTCCAACTCAAATACCCAAGCCCCTTTGCCCCATAAATTTTCACAAACTCCTCATAAGAATCTATTTCGCTTCTCGGCATCTCGGCACCGCCGAGAACGCGGAAACCCTTCACAACACCACCTTTTTTAACAGTATCCGCAAAAACACGAAACCCGCATCCGGAAACCAAATCCGAAACATCACTTATGGGAAGTTCAAATCTTAAATCCGGCTTGTCACTTCCGTAAACGCCCATCGCCTCATGCCAAGTAAGCTTCTTGAAAGGCTTGAACATAATCTCTTTTTTTGGCGCAACTTCCTTCAGAAGCTCGATCATAACTTTTTCATTTATAGCCATAACGTCATTCTCCTCAACAAAAGACATCTCCACGTCGAGTTGCGTAAATTCAGGCTGGCGATCACCTCTAAGATCTTCATCTCGAAAACATCTCGCAATCTGGAAATATCTATCCATACCGGCAACCATAAGCAATTGCTTGAGCTGTTGAGGGGATTGTGGAAGTACGAAGAAACTCCCCGGATAAATCCTTGAAGGCACAACATACTCGCGGCTTCCTTCAGGAGTGCCTTTCATTAGAATAGGAGTTTCGATCTCAAGGAATCCCTCCGCATCCATAAGATCTCGAATCTTTTTGATTATCTTATGGCGAGTGATTATGTTCCTTTGCATACGCTCTTTTCTCAAATCCAGATATCTGTATTTCAAACGGATCTCTTCGCTAACCTCTTTTTCCTGATCGATTTCAAACGGGGGAGTTTTAGCTCGTGAAATTATTTCAACTTTATCGCCAAGCACTTCAATTTCGCCGGTTTTCATATTGGTATTTTCACCACCTTTTGGTCTTAACCTCACAATGCCTTCGATTCTAAGGACAAACTCAGGTCTAATCGCCTCGGCCTCTATATGAGCATCTTTATTGCTTGATGGATCAAAAACGACCTGTGTCAGCCCGTATCTATCGCGCAAGTCTATAAAAATTAAGCCGCCATGGTCTCTTCTGCGATTCACCCAACCTGAAAGAGTTACTTTTTGGCCTTTTTCAGAAGTTGTCAGTTCTCCACAGGTGTGTGTTCGGTACATCTATTTGAAAGTTAAGGGTAAAAGTGCAAGGACGCGCAGCATTCCTTTGGCAGGAGTTGCGAAATGAATTTTCGCACGAGGTACATGAAAAAACAATGGGATAACAGTTAAGACATTTATTTGTATTTCTGCACGAGTCTGTCGATCGCGTATTTCGGATTGGTTTTGTCGGGGTGCTCGAGCAGTCGCCATTCGTGCGGTTGCTTATGTTCATTCCGGATCAGGCTGTGATGGGCTAGATGGTGGTGTGATTTGCAGAGCGCGTGTATATGTTTCGGGTTATGTGTCGGATCGAGGGCTTGCCTCTGTGTATGGTGCAGTTCTTCGGCCGGCTTGTGGCAATTAGGGTAGGAGCAGATTCCGTTCGTTCTTGCTCGTACGGTATTTTTGATGCGGGTCGGGACTTGTTTGGTTTGAGCAGGTTCCGGTTTGGGCTGGTTGTCGAGAAGTTCTTTCATGAAAGTATTCCAATCGCGGTTACCTTTCATCTTCCTTAGCTGGTCGGCGACTGTGGGGTCGAGAGACATTTCTATCTGTTCGGTTTTCTCCCCGCGGAGAAAATCAGACTTATATTCTTTCGCGTAAATTTCAAGATCATGCT
>Ga0208977_1000055_pt1 | contig 132197 bp, 87 predicted proteins | sample RifOxyA2_FD_184030 | JGI IMG/M metagenome (GOLD analysis project Ga0208977, IMG submission 184030) | Groundwater microbial communities from Rifle, Colorado - Rifle Oxygen_injection A2 (SPAdes) | ecosystem: Environmental > Aquatic > Deep subsurface > Groundwater | place: Rifle, Colorado, United... | reverse complement strand
TTGTGGATGACCAAGAAATGTTATAGAAAAAAAGAAGTTAAAAGTGGGTTTTAGGGGTAATTGGGTTTAATGTTTGCCCCATAGATTGTAGAAGTTATCCACAATTTCCCCATAGATTGGGAGACCCTTGATGAATAGAACTTTTATGGTATATCAATATGTTAAGATATTGTATATGTTATTTATCTTTGTTACTCTTACTGTTTAATACAGGATGCCGTTCACTTTCCAATAACCAATCCATAAAAACAAACTCAGACATTTCTAATCAACAATTTGCTCCTGCAGTTTTATACCCATCTAATATTCAGAAAGAATATAGAATAAATCCAATAGATTTAATTGAAATCAGTGTATATCAAGAAGCTGATTTAACAAAACTTGCCAGAGTGTCACAAGATGGGTTTATCACATATCCACTAATAGGCAAAGTAAAGGTTGATGGTTATACAGTTATTGAAGCTGAAAAAGTGATAGCTGATCTGTTGGAAAAAGATTTTTTAGTTGATCCTCAGGTTACAATATTTATTAAAGAATACCATAGTAAAAAAGTGGTTATTATGGGAGAAGTAAAAAATCCTGGATCATATGAATTTCCCCAAGGCAGAGAGCTGACAGTTCTTGAAGCTATTGCTTTATCCGGTGGTTTTTCTGATATCGCATCAGTAGATAAAACAAAGGTCATAAGGGTTGAAAATGGTGTTCAGCAGCATATACAGGTTAAAATTTCCGACATAACACAAGGTGGCGACAAGTCTAAAAATATTAACTTGAAACCGGATGATATTGTCTTTGTCCCAGAGAGGATTTTTTAGTAATGAAAACGCAGATAGACCAAAATTCACATTTAACAGACTATATTCATATACTTTTAAAGAGAAAATGGATAATAATAACGTTTTTTGTAATTGTGGTTACAACCGTTGTAATTGGAACCTTTAAAACGAGGCCTGTATACCGTGCTACAGCTCAATTATTAATAGATAAAGAAAATACAGCAACACCATATCAAGAAGGTATTTCAATAAATATTTCTGATGTTGACTATTATCAAAGTCAGTATAAGATAATGAAAAGCAGGACTCTTGCAAGAAAAGTTATAGATGATTTGAATTTGAAGGAAGAAGAGGAATTTATTGGTTCAAACGACATAGTAAGTAGTTTCTTAGGTAAGATTTTAATACAACCAGTACGAGGAAGTAGATTGGTAAATCTTAGCGCCGAATCATATTATCCGGAATTAGCAGCAAAAATGGCAAATAAACTTGTAGAAATATATGTAAAACAGAATTTGGAAAACAGGTTTTTTGCTTCAAGAGAAATTTTGAAGAAATTGCCAAAAGGGTCGTCTATAGAGAACCTTTCAATTAAAGAGGATTTTGTAAGATCACTTCCTTCAGTTGTGAATAACGGGTTAATTCAAAATTTAAAAGCAGAATATATTAATCTTGAAACACAATATGCTGAATTATCCAGAAGATACAGGGATAAACACCCTAAAATTATTAGTTTAAAATCATCAATTGAAGCGTTGCAAAGCAGGATTGATGCAGAAATAGAGAAAATTATTGCAAGTGTTAAGGTTGAATTATCCGGTGATTTAAAAGCAAATAATGTCAGAATAATAGATCCGGCGGAAATTCCTGATGAACCTGTAAGACCTAATAAAAGATTAAATATATCTTTAGGGATTTTTGCAGGTTTATTAATGGGAGCCGGATTAGCTTTGTTTTTCGATTATATGGACAATACAATTAAAAGTGAACAAGATATTGAAAAATACTTAAATCTGGCATTAATAGGATTGATACCAAAAGTAAAAGATAAAGAAAAGAAAAAATATGGCGGCAGGAGTATTTTTGTATTAACACAACCAAAATCGCCAGCTACAGAATCTGTTAAAAGTATTAGGTCAAATATTTTATTTTCAGCGCCTAAAGATAACTTAAAAGTAATTCTTATAACAAGCGCCGGCCCTGAAGAGGGTAAAACATTGACTTCTACTAATTTAGCTGTAACTTTCGCACAGTATGGTGAAAAAACATTATTAATAGACATGGACCTGAGAAGGTCATCATTGCACAAAGTATTTAAAATAGGTGACTCAAACAGAAAAGGAATGAGTAATTGCTTAATAGGGGAAGAAAGGATTGAAGATGTAATTCAAAAAACAGAAATAGAGAATCTGGATATAATTTTTGCCGGGCCTCACCCGCCAAATCCAGCAGAATTGCTTAATCCAAATAAAATTAAAGAATATTTCCTTAAATTAAGAAATATGTACGATAGAATAATACTGGACTCACCGCCCGTAATGCCAGTCAGTGATTCAATAAATTTATCAAGTATGGCCGATGGCGTAATTCAGGTCGTGAGGTATGGTAAATTAAGCAGGCAAGTTGTAATGCGTTCCAAAGGAATGCTCGCAGATGTCGGGGCAAAATATATTGGTGTCATACTTAACAATATAGATATAGAAAGCGGCGGGCATTACTATTATCCTTATCAATATTATTACTATTATGGTAATGACAAAAAGTAATTAATTGGCAATTAACTCTTATGTATGACAAGAATTTTAAAATACATTCAAAAATATGGTTTGTTGTTTTTAATAGTATTTACACCTTTTGCTTATGGTTCTGTTGAAGTATGGTCATTTAGTATACTTTGTTTTGTTAGTTTGATTATATTTTGTGTTTGGGTTTATTCAAAGATATCAAGTAAAGAAAATATAATTGATAGTTTTAAAAAACCTTACTTCCTTCCAATAATCTTCTTTTTAACTGTTCTTGCATTCCAGGTAATACCTATTCCGAAAGAAATATTAAAGACAATAGCACCTTCAACAAATGATATTTATTTGAAGTATTTATCAGGCATTTCAGAATGGAAATATGGTTGTATTTCTATTTATAGTTATGCATCCATTGTAGAAATAATAAAAATGTTAGCTTATATTATGGTTTTTATAGTTATTATAGACAATATTAAAACCAAAAAACAAATGGATGTTTTTATTACAGCAATTTTAATAACCGGTTTTTTAATAGCAATATTTGGAATTATCCAAAAATACAGCTGGAATGGTAAAATATTTTGGTTTAGAGAATTAATGCGCGGAGGAACACCTTTTGGCCCATTTGTAAATAGAAACCATGCTGCGGGATATCTGGACATGATAATGCCCATATCTTTAGGACTACTTTTAACTGAAAGAGATCAGAGCAAGAAAGTATTATTTGGTTTTATTTCAACTGTAATTGGAGGAGCTATAATAGTATCTCTTTCAAGAGGTGGAATATTCAGTTTTCTTTGGTCTGTAGTATTTATAAGTGTTCTATTAGTAATATTTACAAATAAATCAAAGGGTTTATTGGTTATATTTTCTTTAACTGTATTTTTGGTGATATTTGTGAATTGGCTTGGTAAAGATGAAGTTATAAAAAGAATAGCTACGGTAGCGAATGTAGAAGGAGAAAATTCTGTAAGTTTAAGGGCAGAAATCTGGAAAGATACGCTAAAAATAGTAAAAGATTTTCCAGTTATAGGTACAGGTATAGGAACATTTTCAAATATATTCCCTAAATATAAAACAATAAAAGAGCGATTAATATTTACTCATACTGAAAATGATTATATTCAGTTACTTGCTGAAACGGGATTTATTGGGTTTATCATATTTGTATGTTTGATGTTTATGTTTTTTTTAAGTGTTTTATTTAAAATGTTTAAAAGGAAGGACAGGAATGTTCAGGAATTAACAATTTGTTTTTTAGGCAGCTGTATAGGCATGTGTATATTCAGTTTTCTTGATTTTAACTTACATATCCCATCAAATGCATTATTGTTTACTATAATTATTGGCTTAACAATTAACATAGTAAATGTGCCTAGACTAAATGAATATAAACCAGATTTAGAAATAAAAGATGAAAAACAAGCAGTAAACAAGGGTCAAACATTAAAAAATAACATAGTTTTAGTAACCATTTCAATATTTGCAATAATTTATACATTCATGATAGCAAGAATATTTATTTCAGATATATATTTTAAAAACAAAGATTATGCTAAAGCAAGTTATATTAATGCTTCAAATGCAGAATATCAGTATCTGCTAGGCAAAAACAACAGTGATTTTAAGTTTGTTTATGAAAAGTATAAAAAAGCGATACAGCTTAACCCAACGAATGGAAGATACATGCTTAGTTTGGGCGGATTGTATGTACAGATGAAAGATATTAAAAAAGCTGAAGATACATTTAATAAAGCATTAGCATTAGTTAATTATCAAGACCCATACTATTATTTTTATGCAGGATACTATTATAAAAAAATAGGTGAAAACAAATTGGCATCAAATTATTTTGCAAAAACACTGAAAATTGACCCTTCGTACGATAAAAAAATAAAAGAATTAGTAAACAAATAATGAAAATACTTTTTATATACCCTATTTGGCAAAAAAGTTTCTATGAAAATGAAATATCTAACAGATGGCCTCCTTTAGGTATAGCGTATATATCATCTTATTTAAAAAAACATAATCATTCAGTCAAATATTTAGAAAGAAGAGATTTAATTGGAAACAGATTTGCGTTATCAGATGATGTTGAGCTAAATGAATTAACACTAAAAGCTATAAATGAAACAAAACCAGATTTTGTTGGTATCACCGCTACTACTCCTTTAATAACCGATGCTTATCAAACAGCTCGTTTAATCAAAAAATACAATAAAGATACCCCAGTGATTATTGGTGGCTGCCATCCTACCGCAGAGCCCTTAAGAACCCTCCAGGAATGCCCTGAAATTGATATTGTAGTAATAGGTGAAGGGGAGCAGACCTCTTTAGATATTGTTTCTGGTAAACCGTTAAACCAGATTAATGGTATTGCCTATAGGGAAAACGGTAAGATTCAAACAACAACTAAAAGGGAATTCTACCAAAAACTAGATGATTTTCAATTTCCTGACAGGCACATGTTTAATCCTGAAAAGTATTTTATTGAGGATTCATATTTAATAAGGGGACATAGAATAAAAGGGACTAACTTTTTAGCCGCTAGAGGGTGCCCATTCAGATGCAATTTTTGCCAGAGCGGACAGATGGCTTCATCCGGAACTGGTAATTACATGAGGCTTCATTCGCCTGAATATGTTATTGAACAAATCCAACAATTGATAAGTGATTTTGGTATCAACGGCCTATTGTTTTCAGAAGATTTGTTTTCAGTAAAAAAAGATAATGTAATTAAAATATGTGAATTAATGATAAAAGGACACCTAAATGAAAAAATCAAATGGGCGGCAAATCTCAGGGTAGATGCTGTTGATAAAGAAGTATTAAGAACCATGAAATCCGCCGGCTGCATTCAGATAGTATATGGATGTGAATCCGGGTCTCAAAGAACACTAGACCGGATGAAAAAGAAAACTACCGTAGAAAAGAACTATAATGCTATAAAAGTAACAAAAGAAGCAGGCTTGGATTTAGAAGTCAATATTATGACAGGTATACCAAACGAGAAAGAAGAGAACATAATAGAAACAATTAATTTTTTAAAAAAATCCAAACCACACAGAATAAATAGAGGCAAATTGTACCCTCTACCGGGCACTCCTTTTTATGAAGAGCTGGTAAATTCCGGGAAAATAGATAAATCAATAAAATGGGAAGATCTTTGGGATAAGTATGTTTTACAGGATTTTACATTTGCTGATATAAAGCCTAAAAGATATTTAGAATTACAGGCAAAAATGGACAGAGAAGTAACTTATCCTATCAACTATAGCTATCATATAAAAAATAATTATAAAAAATCACCATTAGTTGCAATGAAATATGTTTTATTACTTTTAGCAACATGTTTTATTTTATCTTTACCTGTAAACATACAACGATTGTTTAGAAAAATAGCAAAAGTATTGAAAATACAATCAAGGGTTGTTGCGAGTTGAAGTGCAAGTATAAATTATGAGAATTTTATTTTTAAATTATGCGAAACAATTATTTCAACCAAAGAATGAAGCTATAGGAGATGAATATAATAGAATGAAATCATATTCGGAGTTTATAGAAAAATTAGACATTATTGTTTTTACTCCGAATTGTGATTATAAAGCATTTAAAATAAATGAAAAAATTAGCGTGATTCCTACAAATGGTTCAGGTAAGTTATTTTCTTTTTTAAAAATGATTATTTTAAGTTCAAAAATATGTAAAGAAAATAATATAGATTTAATTCAAACGCAAGAATCATATTTTACAGGATTGTTAGGGCTTTACTTAAAAATAATATATGGGTGTAAACTGATTTCAACTGCTTATGGTGCAGACATATATGATAAAAATTGGGTTAAAGAAAATATTATTAGACATTTATTGAGAATAATTTCACGGATTGTAATGAAAAATTCAGACATAATACAAGTAGATGGAACAAAAACGGAAAACAATCTAATGAAACACGGATTTACAAAAGAAAAAGTATACAAAAAAATTGTTGTACCAAGCGAAATAAACAGTTTTATTACATATAATATAGTAAATGCAAAAGAAAATATTTATGAAAATAAGTACAAACAGATAATATTATTTATAGGGCGTATAGAAAAGCAGAAAAACGTAATGGGTTTAATAAGTGTTATGCCAGACATAATAGAAAACATTGATAATGTATTGTTGGTTATAATAGGAGAAGGAAGGGAAAAACCAAATGTAGAAAAATATGTGAAGAATTTGAAAATAGAAGAAAATGTCAAATTCATTAATAATGTACCATTTGAAGAGCTTCCAAAATATTATTCAGCAAGTGATGTTTTTGTGTTACCATCAAATTACGAAGGTTTTGCTAGGGTTCTAATGTTAGCAGCGTTAAGTGCTAAGCCTATAGTGTCTACAGATGTTAGCGGAGCAAAAGATATAATAGAAGATGGTAAATCAGGATACATTGTAGATGTAGGAGATATGGAATCATTTAAAAATAGAGTTATTGAATTACTGAAAGACAAAGATAAATGTCTTTTATTTGGAAAAAATATAAAAGATAATGCATTAAAGCTATTTGATTATAATAATATGATAAAGAAACAAATAGAAATTTGGGAAACCACTTATAGGAACTAATATGGAAAACAATTATTCAGGTAAAAAAATACTAATTACCGGAGGTTTGGGGTTTATAGGCAGTAATATAGCCCACCGTTTAGTCGAAATGGGTGCAGAGGTTACAATATTAGATGCTCTTTTGCCTATATATGGCGGGAACAAATATAATATTAATGGAATAGAAAAGAAAATACAATTAGTAATCGGTGATTTAAGGGATTTCAGATTAGTAGAGAAGCTCGTAGAAGACAAGGATATAATATTTAATTTAGCTGCGCAGGTAAGCTACATAGACAGTATAAATATACCTTTTGAAGATTTAGATATAAATTGTAAGGGGCACTTAATAGTTTTAGATGCCTGCCGGCATAAAAATCCTAAAGCTATAATTGTATTTTCAAGTTCAAGAATGGTTTTGGGTAAAATAGTAAAAACACCAGTAACTGAAAAACATCCAACAGAACCATTAAGTATTTATGGTATTCACAAATTAACCGCAGAAAAATACTATCTTGCCTACAACAAAACATACGGCCTAAAAACAATAGTATTACGAATTACAAATCCTTATGGTCTAAGACAACAAATGAAACATAATAAATATTCTTTAATTGGTTGGTTTCTCAGGCAGGCAATGGAAAATAAAACTATCAAAATATTTGGTGACGGCAGTCAATTAAGAGATTACATATATATAGATGACATAGTAGAGGGGTTTTTAAAAGCGGCAATCTGTGATAAAGCCATAGGCAGAATATACAACATTGGTTATGGACGTTCAGTAAAATTTTCAGAAATGGCAAAGACAGTAATAGATGTAGTGAAGAAAGGCAAAATAGAGTATATACCATGGCCAAAGAATTATGAAAAAATAGAAACCGGTAGTTTTGAAATGTCTTTAAAACAAGCCAGGTCAGATTTTAACTGGATACCAAAGACTAAGTTAAAAAGCGGTATACAAGATATGTACGAATATTATAAAAAATACAAAAAATATTACTGGTGAACTATGAAAATATGTTTAATATCTTCAGTATACCCTCCAAGAATAAGTGGTCCTTCTACTCAAACAAGGCAATTTGCGTTTTCATTGAAAAACTACAGCATAGAATCTTTTGTTGTAACTTTTGGAGATAAAAATAAAATAGTAGATGATGACGGGATCAAAGTTTATTGCTTAAATTCATTTGAACAACCCATTGTTGGACCTTTTTTACAGTATATTAATGCATATATAAAGGTTAGACAGATACTAAAAGCGGAAAAGCCTGATATTCTTCAACATCATACAGGTATAGATTATTTAAGTGTAATAACGGGTTACTTAGCAAAAATAATGAATATTCCTTCAATAGTAAAATTTGCAGGAGATTTAGTCTGGGAGAGAATTGCTATTAAACATGATGTTAAATATGAGAAAATATTCAAATACAACATAAAATCAAGAATAATATCACAAATTGAAAGATTTGCATTAAATAATTTTACAATGATTTGGGGTATTTCCAAATTTCAAGAGAATGCGTTAATAAAATATCATGGAATCAAAGAAGAAAAAATACGATCTTTGCCGAATGTTATTGATTTATCAAAAATTCAGAAGAAATCAAATCAAGTAAAAAATAATAAAGTTAAAGTACTATGTGTTAGCAGATTTGCAAAATGGAAAAAAATTGAAAACCTTATTAGTGCAGTATCAAAAATATCAATTGAAAAATACGATTTGGAAATAATTGGCGGAGAAAACCCGGAATACCAGAAGGAATTGGAACAGTTGGTTAAGGAATACAAAATAGAAGGAAATGTTAAATTCAGGGGAAAAATATCACCAGTAGATATGAAAAATGAATTTAAAAACGCAGACATTTTCGTGCTACCCACAGCTCATGATCCTTGCCCCATAGTTATTATAGAAGCAATGTCTGCGGGATTACCTGTAATTGCAACCAGGACAGGTGGTATAGTAGATTTAATTACAGACAGAAAGGAAGGGTTGCTAATAGAATCATTTGATATAAATAATATGTCAGAAAAGATAGAAGAATTAATAAATGATGAACGTTTAAGGATAGAAATGGGGGAAAACGGAATAATTAAATCAAAAAAATATGATTTAAATATAAATATTAAACTTTTTGCAGAAGCATATAAAGAATTGTTGATTAAAAAAGGAATAAAATGAAAAAGAATGAGTTGTCAGAGTATTATACAAATTATCATATTTCTAAAAATAAATTAGGTACTACATTTGCTGATGAAAAAAAAGGTGAAATAATTAAGAATTGGATAGGTCAAAATAAAAAAGTATTAGATTTAGGCTGCAGGGACGGATATTTAACAAAGCATTATAGTGCTGGTAATGATTTGACAGGTGTGGATATTGATAAATCAGCATTGCAAATATGTGCTAACAATTTAAAAATAAATACACTTTGGTTGAACCTTAACGAAGAAAACATTCCTTTTGATGATAATACGTTTGATGTTGTAGTAGCAAGTGAAATAATAGAACACTTGTTTTCCCCAGAAAAAACATTAGAAAAAGTGATGAAAGTGTTAAAGAGAAACGGATTATTTATAGGTTCTGTTCCAAATTCTTTTAGATTGAAAAATAGAATTAAATTCATGTTAGGTAAAGAATTTGAAGATGATATTACACATTTGCATCATTTTTCTATAAAAGAACTAAAAATATTATTGAATAGATATTTTTACTATATTGAAATAATACCTTTTGCAAGCAAGTATTTATTCCTTGCACCAAAACTATTTGCAAATGATTTGATTTGGAAATGCAAGAAAAAGTGAAATATTTATAAAATACATTGCTATAGGAACAAATAATATTAAAGAAAGGGTAATTCATGAAAAATGATTTTAAATTAGATTACGATTGGAAAGAGTTAAAAAATATTTATGAAGAAAGAGCTCTTAAGATAAGTAAGAGTACGCAATCAAAACAATCAAGATTATCACGAAAGCATGAAGTGATAATAAAAGTAATTGACAAGTATTTTACAGATTGCAGTATGATTCTAGATGCTGGTTGCGGTACAGGCCCATACACTGCACATTTAGCTAAAAGGCAAAATAATAAAGTATATGCAATAGATATTTCATTTGAAATCATAAAACAAACAAAAATACGAATAAAAAATGAAAACAATCAAGATGAAAGTAATATGGTAAATGCAAATTTAGAGAAGCTGCCTTTTAAAAATGAAGCATTTGAAGGCATTGTATGTTCACAAGTTATCGAACATTTATTAAAAGATATGGATGGGTTTGATGAATTGCAAAGAGTACTAAAAAAGGACGGATTAATGGTATTTTCTACAGACAATAAACGAAATTATATAAGTCGTATTTTAGCTATTCCGGTTAATATATACAAAAAGATAATAAAATACAAAGGCGAAGAATGGGAATATTATCATGGAGAGTATAATATAGAAGATTTAAGTGAAATACTAAAACAAAAGGGATTTAGTATTAAAGAAGAATTTACGTTTAGAGTAGCAAATCCAATATCATCAAAAAATGTAAAAATAGCTGATATATTAACAGAAATAGTAGAAAAAATATTAATAAAATTGCCTATTATTAAGAATTACGGTGATATCGTTGTTTTTGTCTGTAAAAAGAATTGAAAAAGTAATATAAGTAATTGTGAGGGCTAAAATGAATATATATTTAGTACAAGTAGATTACAGTAAGTATTTTTCACAAGAAATTGTTCCTTTAGGGCTACTCCATATTGGAAGTGCTTTATATAATAAGGGATATAAGGTTAATATTATTCATTGCACAGAACAAGAAATTGACAAAAATGTTGAGGAAATTGTAAAAAATAAACCATTGTGGGTGGGTTTTTCCGTTATGACTGGCCCTCAGACAATGCATTCAGCATGGATGTCTAAAAAGATAAAAGATAAAAGTGATGTACCTATAGTCTGGGGAGGAATTCATCCATCAATATTACCTGATCAATGTTTAGAAGAAGATTATATAGATGCAGTTATAATAGGTGAGGGTGAAGAAACTGCAATAGAATTAACAAAAGTATTAGAAGAAAAAAAGGATTTAGAAGGAATATTAGGATTAGGGCATAGAAATGTAAATAAAAAACCATGTGTACATCAAAAACGGCCTTTTATAAAAAATCTTGATGAAGACAGATATAAATTAGAATTCGACTTATTAGATATGAGCAAATATTTCCTTAAGGCAGGAAAATACAAGCGTGTGTTTTCTTATAAATCTAGCAGAGGATGTCCCTACAATTGTAGTTTTTGTTACAATTTGGAATTTAATCAAAGAAAATGGAGGGCAAAATCCGCAGAAAGAGTTATAGAAGAAATAAAATATTTGAAAAATAAATATTCAATTGACGGTATAAAATTTTATGACGATAACTTTTATGTTGATAAAAACAGAGCATTAAAAATATTAGAAAACATAGGAATTCCTGCAAAAACAGATATTAGAATAGATATGTTAACAGAAGATTTAGCATCAAAAATAAAAAATTATAATGTATTTGATATTTTAATAGGTATTGAATCAGGCAGTAACAGAATTTTAGAATTAATAAATAAAGGATTTACAGTAGAGTGCATAAAAGAAGGTGTGAAAATATTAGCAAAATATGACCTTAGGGTAGGATATTCTGCAATCGTAGGAATTCCTACGGAAACAAATGAAGAAATGAACGCTACGATTGATTTAATATTATGGATTAATAGTATTCATAAAAATAAAACAGTCACTATAGGCCCATTTTTACCATATCCAGGATCTCCGTTATATGATTGGTCAATAAATCAGGGTTTTGTACCACCAAAAAAAACAGAAGATTGGGGATTTATAGAAAGATGGAAAAAAGATTTATACAAATATTTACCATGGGTTAAAGATGAGTATATTTACCGCATAAGAGAATATATGAAATTTTTTAATTATAGTGTTCCATTATTAAGCAATATCGCAGAATTTAGATTAAAAAATAAATTTATGAGTTTTCCAATAGATATTTATGTGATAAATTATTTGTATGATGAAGCTGTTCAAGAAAAAACATGGCTAGGTAAATTAGTAAGAAAAATACATAAGTTAATTAAAGTATAAGAGCATAAATAGAATGAATACAGCAAAAAGAGGAATTAAGAATTTCGTATACTTAATATCATCAAATATTTTAACTGTATCAATAAGTATATTATCAGCGAATTTATTGGGCAGATATTTAAGCATAGAAAGTTTTGGTAGCTACAGTTATGCCCTTGCATTTGCATCAATTTTAATGGGTTTTACAGACCTTGGTATTAAAAACATGGTCTTAAGAGAGATTTCAAAAGATAAAACCCAAACGAAAAATTACTATGTTTTTACTATATTATTTAAATTAGTGTTATATGTGATTGTGTTTGTTGCTACGTTAGCTGTAATGTATTTAAGTTTGTACAGTATTGATTTAAAATATGCAATAGTTCTTGTGTTAGTAGTAAATGCTATAGGAGGGATATCAAGGATATTTCAGGTTGTATTAAGAGCCTATGAAAGATTTGAGTATGAATCAATTATTGGTGTATCAGGGAGTATTTTAAATGTAGGCCTGTTGTGGATACTACTACATAGCGGTTATGATTATTTTGGGGCAATATTATCAATATTAATTACAACTTCCTTTGAGTTTATAGCCATCTATTATTTTTTCAGAAGTATTATAAAACAAAATACGGCTGGTACGTATTTTAAAATAGATATACCATTTGCAAAAGAATACATCAAAAAATCATTACCGTTTATATTATGGTCTATATTAGGAATACTGTATTTTAAAATAGATACAATAATACTGCAGTATTTAAAAGGATTAGAAGCAGTTGGTATTTACAGTGCTTCAAGAAGAATAATAGAAGCGTTAATATTTATTCCTGCATCTTTAAGCGGTGTGTTTTTTCCGGTGCTATCACGAAAATATAAAGAATCACAAGAAGAATTTAAAGAAATATATATGAAGGGCTTGAAAATAGCATTTATTATTGGGTTGCCATCTTCAATAGCCTTATTTCTCTTATCTGAAAAGATTATTCCTTTAATATGGACAGCTAAATACGTAGGTTCTATTGATTCTATGCGTATATTAGGTATATTTTATGTATTTTGTTTTTTACAGTCTATAACTTCAACAGCTTTAACAGCAATGAATAAGCAAAACATGGTAACATTCTACGCATTTATTGGGTTTTTGATAAGCATAACAGCAAACATTGTACTAATTCCAAAATACAGTGCAAGCGGCGCAAGTATAGCAACGTTGATTACTGAAGCAGGCATATTTTTATTAGGTATAATATATATATCAAAAAAGCTGTTGTTAAAAATACCGTTGTTGTTTTTTATTAAAGTAATTATTAGTGCAGTAATTATGGGCTTGGTAATGAGATTATTAATAAATCAGAATCTATTAGTGCTTATTATTGTAGGTATTATAACATATTTATTGTTAATTAATGGCCTCAAAATAGTAACTGAAGAAGAAAAAAGAATAATAAGAAGTATATTTATAAAAAAACCAGCATAAAACAAGAGGATTAAATATGAAAATATTATTTTGCACACCTTACAGAACCTGGGATATGGGCAGATTTGTAGAAAAAGCATTTAGGAAATTAGGACACGAAATCAAGGTATATGATTATAGAACTGAAGCAAAGGTTTTAAACCTTGATTTATTGTCGCAATATCAAATTACAAGAACATTAGGTATAAATAAATCAAACAGAAAATTAAAAAGGGTGATAAAGAAATTTAAACCGGATATGTTTTTTGTTTTAAAGGGTGAAATTATAAAACCGGAAACCATTAAATGGATAAAAGAAACATTCAAAATACCTGCCGTGTTATGGTTTGGTGATGATCCACATTTATTCCATACAATGTCAAGAAAATTAGCTCCTTTATACGATTACGTATTTACTAGTTCACAAGATGCTGTTAAATGGCATAAAGAATTAGGTGTGAAGAATGTTCAATGGATAGGTTTTGCATGTGACCCGGAGTTACATAAAAACATGGAATTGTCTGATGAAGATAAAATAAAATACGGCAGTGATATATGTTTTGTTGGTGTATATTATAAGGAAAGGGAAGAATTATTCAAAAAATTAACAAGTTACAACTTTAAAATATTTGGCAGGGGATGGAAAGATAAAGAAATAATCAAAAATAACCCTCATATATATGGTGGTGAAGGATTGTACCTAAATGATATGATGAAGGCATTCAATGCAAGTAAAATCATTCTAAATATGCATGATGTTCAGCAAAAACATGGGGGATTAAAGGCAACATTTAGAGTATATGAAGTCACAGGTTGTAGGGGATTCCTGTTAACAGATAAGCCCTATGGCATAGAAGAACAATTTGAGATCAATAAAGAGATCGTTTGTTATGAATCAACCGAAGAATTAAAGGAAAAAATAGATTATTATTTAGAAAATTCATGGAAAAGAGAAAATATTGCAAAAGCAGGTCAGTTGAGAACATATAAAGATCATACTTTTGAGCATCGAGCAAAACAAATAATTGACTTTGTATTTAAGGATAATATATGAATATATCTGTAATAATATGCTCTACGGTTAATAGAACAGAAGATTTAAAAAAGTGTATAGATAGTCTTTTGAATGCGGATAGTAGTAGAGAGATAGAGATTATCGTTGTTTGTGATAACCAGTTTAATAAAATAATCAGTGAAATAGCAGATAAATACAAAGAAAAGATAAAAATTATAAATGCAATAAATAAAGGATTGTCTATAAAAAGAAATAAAGGTATAAGAGAAGCGCGAAATGAAATAGTTGCTTTTCTGGATGATGATGTTATTGTTGATAATAGATGGATTCATAAAATGAGTGAAGCATATAAAGAAAAGAATGTAGGATTTGCTGGAGGAAAGATAATTCCAGAATTTGAACAAGATATCCCTAAATGGTTAGAGGAAGATATTTTTGTACTTGGCGGGTTTAACTATTATGAAAAAGGAAATAAAATTAATGAAACCAGAAAGATTATTGGATGCAACATGTCGGTCAAAAAAGAAGTTTTTAATAGAATAGGTTATTTTAATGAAGATTTTGGAAGAGGTGCAAAAAAATATTCATCCGGTGAAGAACAGGAATTATTTCAAAGAATAAGAAAAATGACGGGTTATCAAAGTTTTTATAAACATGATGCAATAGTTACACATAAAATACAAAAAGAGAGAATAAATAAAGAATATATAAAAGAAAGATATTATGAATTAGGATATTGTAATGGAGGTATCACATTATTGAATTCAAAAGTCAGTGTTTTAAAAACATATACAAAATTATTATTTTCATTTATTTGTTATATATTAAACAATAGTTTGCGAAATTATACAGCGGTTAACTATAATAGAGGTTTGTTGAAAGCAGTAACAGAGGATAATTAATGAATTTGCAAAGTATTATAAATTACTATAAGGACAACAAAACAATGTTAAAAAGCTGGGAAAATAATACTTCTTATGTTTCTCCAGTATTTATAATTGAGTTAACATATAAATGCAATGCAAAATGTGGATTTTGTGACAGATGGAAAAATGAAAATATAATAGAATCAGAATTAACAAAAGAAAAAATCATAAATTTAGCTGTAGAGATGAAAAATTTAGGAGTACAACGTGTTAATTTTACTGGAGGAGAACCATTCTTAAAGAAAGGTGTATTCGAAATAATAAAATATTACAGAGCCCAAGGTATGCAGGTAAGCGCAAACTCAAACGGTATATTGTTAGAAAAGTATTTTGAAGAAATAAAAAACAGTAATATTTCTTCGATAAAAGTATCAATAGACAGTCCTTTCGCCGATGTGCATGATGAAATAAGAGGAATTAAAGGTGCATATGAAAAGGCAATAAATGGATTATTGAAATTAAAAGAAGCAGGTATTTCTATAGGATTGGGTGCAGTAATTACAAAAAGAGGTATTGAAGAATCAAAAATTCTTTTAGAAAAAGCAATGGAATTAGATTTGCAAATAAGATTTCAACCTATTCACGATGACCGTAAGTATAATGCTACTTTAAGGGTGACTGATAATTCGCTTTTATTTTCAAAAAACGATTATGAGTATTTAAATACACAAATAAAAGGGCTTATTGAAAAGATGAGAAGTAATAGTTGGTTTAATTGGATAGAAGAAGTATATTATAAACAAGTACCAATGTTTTTAAGTACGCCGGAAAAAATGAGTAGATTAAGATGTTTTACAGCAGGAAGGATGATATATTTTATTAATCCAAAAGGTGATGTGTTTCCTTGCGAAAGCAGAAGGGATGTTCTGTTAGGAAATGTAAATAAAAATACAATTAAAGAAATAATAAATTCTGAAAAAGCAGTTGAGTTTAGAGATAGGCTTGCAAAAAGTAGAGAAAATTGTTTTTGTATGTACAGATGTGTTGCCTTAAGCAATATTCAATATCAATTTTTACCATTGATACCTATTCCTGGGATGAACGGATTTCCTGTAAGGAATAAATGGATGAAATGGTTGAAGGAAAAGCATGGAAAATACTAACATGAGATATTATCAAAGCCCTAGAAAAGACCTTGTTGACATTATCCCAAAAGAAGTCAAAAAGCTGTTAGATATAGGCTGCGGAGAAGGGACGATGGGTAAAGTATTCAAGCAAGAAAGGCCGGATGCGTTTGTGGCTGGCATAGAAAGCAACAATGTTTCAACACAAATAGCGAAAAGCAATATTGATGATATCATTACAGGAGACGTTGAAACTGTCCTTATAAAATTTCCAAATGAACATTTTGAATGTATTGTATTCGGCGATGTTTTAGAACATCTCATAGATCCCTGGAAACAATTAAAGAAATACAGTAAATATTTATGTAAAGACGGTTACATACTGGTTAGTGTTCCAAATGTGTCATATTATTCAATAGTAGTAGGACTTATGTTTGGGAGATGGCATTATAAAGACAGGGGAATACTTGATAAAGGGCATCTTAGGTTTTTTACTCTAAAAAGTTTGAAAGATTTAGTAGAAACAGCCGGTTATAAAATAATCAAAGTTGATAAAAGATACAGGTTTTGTGAAAGAGGTTCAAGGTTTGACAGATTTGCTAAAGTAATGATGTTTGTACCTTTAATAGGCAAGTATTTTATCAATAAACATGTTATTTTAGCCAAAAAGCAATAAACAGTAAAATAAATATGCATATATGTTTTATAATAGAATCTTATCTTTCAGAAACAGCCCTATCATCAAATAATATTCATTCAGAAGCCGTTAAATTGCATGAAAACGGAATTCATGTTTCAGTAGTAACTAACGGTGAGAAAAATATTTATGTTGATGGAATCAGGGTGTTAGGTTTAAAATGCTGGAAATCAAAATTATACTATTTTATATTTATTGTAAAAGCTATACACAGCATAGCAAAACTGAATAAAGAGGAAAAAATTGACATTGTTCATGCTCAATGGGCAGGAGTTACAGGTTTTACTGCGGTGTTAATCAGTAAATTATTTAAAATACCAGCAATAGCTACTTGTAGGGGTTTTGATATAAATTATTCAGAGAAACAAATGGAATATGGTGCATATAGAAGTATATTTGCAAGAATGTTTGTGAAATATACATTGAATTATGCAAAAAAAATTGTATGCATAAGCGGTAAACTAAAAGAAAGTATTCTACAGTTATGGAAAATACAACGTAAAGATATAGCTGTTATATATCCGGCTGTAAATCCTATATTTTTAAGAAGTAAAAATGAAAACAGTAAAAACACCAATAATACTGTAATTCTTACTGCAGGAGGTTTAAGAAAAATTAAGCGGATTGAAGATGTTTTGGGGGCATTGAAATTATTAAAGAAAAAGAAAATAAAGTTTGAATACTGGATAGCAGGCCCTGAAACAGACAATAAAAAAGGATTGTTGGCCTTAGTAAATGAAAATGAATTAGTAAATGAAGTAAAGTTTTTAGGTTATAATAATATAGAAAATATGGTTGAAATTTATGATAAATCGGATATTTATATTAATGTATCTGTATTAGAGGGATTTGGAAGAACTTATTTAGAAGCGATGGCAAGAAAAAAACCGATAATATTAACTTCGGTTACAGGTTGTTCAGAAGTTATAAGAAATATGGAAACGGGAATTATTGTAGAATCTTATAATACAGAGCAAATAGCACAGTCGTTAGAACTGCTTATTACAAACAAGAAATTTGCGGAAAAGATAGGCCAAAAAGGATATGAATACTTGATAGAAAATCACAGTATGGATAAATTTGCGGCAAAACAAATAAATATATATAAGGATTTACTTTTAAATAACAGCAAACATGCCTAAAAATGATTCAAAACTATGTTATGTTCTTCCATTGTATGATTTAGACACAGATACGCATTATTTTCATTTATATGAATTTATAGAAGAAATAGGCCGTAAATGTAGTGTTTATCTGGTAGTAGAAAAAGCAAAAAGCGACGTACAGATAAAAAATATTGAGGGTTGTTATATTCAGCGGTTTAGATGGTTTCCTTTAAGAATAGCAGAATTAATTTTTGTTGTTTTTAAAGTACGTTTACTAGGATATAGAAAATATTATATACATTATTCAATTTTACCGGCATTAATAATAGCAATTATTGCTAAAGCAACAAGAGCAAAAACGTATTTATGGTGTTGTGTAATGGCAAAAACACATTATGCTAAATGGGAAATGAATTTTAATTCAATTAAAAGAAAGTTATTTATAGATATACCAATGGATATATCTTTTAGTATGGTTGACTATCTTGTGACATGCAATTGTTTTATGAAAGAATATTTAAGGATAAATTATAAAAAAAACAATGTAATAGTTATTCCTAACTGGGTAAATTTAAAAAGATTTAATATAGAAAATTCAAAAGATAAAGAAAAATACAAAAAGAGCCTTAATATTCTCGAAGACAAAAAAATAGTACTATACCTTCATTCAATAGACGTAAACAGAGGGTCACATTTGATTACAACTATTGCACAAAAAGTAATAGAAAAATATAAAAACGTTTTATTTATTATAGCCGGTAGTGGGCCTTATGAAAACAAATTGAAAAAAGATATTGCAGATACAAATTTTCATGATATTATAAAATATATAGGAAAAATTCCAAATAAGGATGTTGTCTCACTATTCTGTGTTGCAGATATATTTATTAATCCTACAGTGCAGGAAGCCTTTGGACGAGTGCTTTTAGAGTCCATGGCTATGGGTGTACCATTTGTCTCTACTGATGGTGGTGGAGGTGTATTGTCATTTACAAGCAAAAAACAACAAAAATATATAGCAAAACCCGAAGATATAGAAGAATTTTCAGAAAAAATATTAGAATTATTGAATAATAAAGAAAAACGAGATGTGCTTAAAAAAGAAGGCTTGGAATTAGTGAGAAATTATAATATTGAAAATATTGCTGAAAAATACATTGAATTAGTAATTATGGACAATTAAAAAATATGAAAATATTTGAAGATATTAAAAACAACTCTAATTTCACATCAATATTTAAAGTAATAATTACAGGATGCTTTGGATATATTATAGGCAAAGGCATAGTAAATGCTAAATACGAATATATAATTATTCCTATTATTTCTTTGATAGTATTTATTCCTTTAATTATTCTTTTTTTAATATGTTATTTTTTAGTTCAATTCGCTCCTTTACCAATATTGAAAATATTTTCTGCAGGACCAGTTGATATATACATATGGGATGTTTTTTTAATAGTTATTACTGTAAAATTATTAATGAAGGCATATTTAAATAAAAAAGAATTATATTCTACTCCAGTAAATGCAAATATAGTAGTCTTTTTTTTATGGGGTTTAATTTGTACTTTGTATGGGTATTATAGGTTTGGAGAAGAACATTTTGTTTTTACTTTTGTATCTTACTTAAGGACTATTTCTTTAGTTTCATTGTTTTTCTTTGCAAGCAATGTTATAAATAGCAAGAAGGATATAGAGATATTCGTTAAAGCAGTTTTATTAATATTAATGTTTCAGTCTTTGTTGGGGATTGTACAAAGATCGGGTTCTGTTTTTGGATTTAATATTTTATTTACTATTTTTAGTCCAAATAAAGGAGCTCTCGAAGGGATAGATTTTCGTAGTGTAGGAACTATGGGTAATCCTAATAATTATGGTCAAACACTTGTTTTATTTTCATTTGCTGTAATAGTAAATTTATTAAAAACAAAAAATAATGTAAAAAGTATATTATTAGTTTTGTTTGTTTTTGTTGGAATTATTCTTTCAGGCTCAAAATCAGCGTATCTTGCTTCTTTGGTTCTTGTATTCACAGTGATATATCAAAAAAGTAAAGATAGGTTTAAAAATATTGTAATATTTATATCATTACTTATTGCAGTAGTTTATTTTTTTCAAAATTATGTTTCACATAGGATTTTTAGTGAATTTACAGTATTTGATGTAGATAATAATACAATTGATATTATGCAGACTTCAAGTACTATGAGAAGAAGCGATATTTGGATAACAAAATTGAAATTACTGTATGAAAGTCCTATTTTTGGGTTGGGTTGGTTTGGGGATTTAAAAGTACATAGCGGGGAACAGTATGGATTTGGAACATATTCACATAATCAATATATTGGAACTCTTGTGAATGTAGGTGTTCCTGGATTATTTTTATTTATAATATTGCATTATCGAATTCTTTACTTAGCCTGGAACTTGAGAAACATAACAAATGATATTTTTATGAAAAATATAAGTATTGCATGTTTCTCTGCTCTTCTGGCATTTTATGTTACAATGATATTTAATTCGCCTTTAGAAACAGGGACTACACCTTCTGCAATATTTTGGGCTATGGCAGGATTTGTAATGAGTCTAAATAGGATAGCAAAAAGAGAAAAATTGGAAAATGATAAATTGTTGTTGGAGGGTAAAGATGAAAAATATAAGTATAGTACTTAGTACATGTGTAATGGTTGTTTTTGTCAGCAATGCCTATGCATATATTGATCCGGGTAGCACAAGTGTGATTTTACAGGTGATTTTTGCTTTTGTCATAGGCGGATTGTTGGCTTTTAAAAATTATATTAAAAACATATTTGGACAAATATTTAAAAGGAAGCAAAAATAATGAAAAAAATATATGTAGCAATGAGTGCAGATTTAATTCATCCGGGTCACATTAATATTATAGAACAAGCAAGACAGTATGGCGAAGTAACTATTGGATTGTTGACAGATAAGGCTATTGCCAGTTACAAACGCCTGCCTTTTTTGGCATATGAACAGAGAAAAGCCGTAGTAGCTAACATTAAAGGTGTAAAAGATGTTATTCCACAGGAAACATTGGATTATGTGCCAAATTTAAAAAGAATTAGGCCGGATTTTGTAATACACGGCGATGACTGGAAAAAAGGCGTCCAAAGCGAAACAAGGCAAAGAGTAATATTGGTTTTGAAAGAATGGGGTGGAAAACTTATAGAAATTCCATACACTAAAGATATATCTTCTACAAAACTAAATAACGCAATAAAAGAAGTTGGTACTACACCAGGGCTTAGAATGAGCAGGTTAAAGAGGCTTCTTGATGCAAAACCTATAGTTAGAATACTGGAAGTTCATAACGGACTTTCGGGTTTAATAGTAGAAAATGTAAAAATACGAAAAAATACTATTGAACAAGAGTTTGATGGTATGTGGCTTAGTAGTTTGGCTGATTCGCTGGCAAAAGGTAAACCTGATATTGAATGTGTAGATTTAACTTCCAGGTTAAATACAATAAATGAAGTTATGGAAGTTACTACAAAGCCGATTATTTTTGATGGCGATACAGGTGGTATTCCGGAGCATTTTGTGTTTTATGTAAAAACATTAGAAAGGCTTGGGGTATCAGCGATAATAATAGAAGATAAAACCGGGTTAAAAAAGAATTCGTTATTTGGTACTGATGTTTTTCAGGTTCAGGATTCAATAAAAAGTTTTTCTTACAAAATATCAAAAGGTAAAAAAGCGCAGATTACAAATGATTTTATGATTATAGCAAGAATTGAAAGCATGATATTGGGAAAAGGCGTAAATGATGCTATTAATAGAGCAAAAGCATATATTGATGCAGGGGCAGATGGGATAATGATACACAGCAGCAAAAAAGATCCGGACGAAATATTTAATTTTTGTGATAAATATTCAAAAATCAGAGGAAGGGTTCCGCTGGTTGCTGTTCCTACAACATATTGTGCAATCAAGGAAAACAGTCTTATTAATGCAGGAGTTAATATTGTAATATACGGAAATCATTTGTTAAGAAGTGCTTATCCTGCAATGGTAAAAACAGCAGAGTCAATTTTAACACACAGCAGAAGTTATGAGGCATCATCAAAATATTGTACTCCGGTTAATGAAATTATTACATTGATACCAGGAAGTAAATAGGATAAGAAAATGCTAAATCCGGAATTTTTTTATAGATTGCTTATAAATAAAGATATTAGTTTTTACTGCGGTGTACCGGATTCACTTTTGAAAGATTTTCTTTCATATTTAGCTGTTAATGTTGACCCTGAAAATAATATTATTACCGCAAATGAAGGAAACGCAATAGCTCTATCTGCAGGGTATTATCTGGCTACAGGTAACCCAGGGCTTGTTTATATGCAGAATTCAGGACTTGGTAATTGTGTAAACCCTTTGCTTTCGTTAACAGACCCGGAAGTTTACAGTATTCCATCTTTGCTATTAATAGGATGGAGAGGAGAACCCGGGAAAAAGGATGAACCTCAGCATGTTAAGCAGGGAAAGGTAACAAATAATCTGTTAAAAGCTATGAAAATACCCTTTAGCATTTTACCCGATAAGATTAAAGAAGCAGAAAAAACAGTAAATACGGTGTTGAAATATTTAAACAAAGAAAAGGCTCCTTACGCATTAATTGTAAAAAAAGGGACATTTGAAAGTTATAAATCAAAGAATCTCTTGAAAACAGTTTATGAACTAACCCGTGAAGACACTTTAAAAATAATTGTAGATAAACTATCTTCTAAAGATATGGTAGTAGCTACAACAGGGGAAACATCCAGGGAACTTTTTGAATATAGAGATAAATTAAATCAAGGCCATAATAATGATTTTCTTACGGTAGGTTCTATGGGGCATTCATCACATATTGCTCTGGGAATTGCAAAAGCAAAAAAGAATAAAAATGTTTACTGTATAGATGGTGATGGTTCACTGCTTATGCATATGGGTGCCCTGGCAGTTATTGGTTCACAAAATCCTTCAAATTTTAAGCACATTGTTATAAATAATGGTGCTCATTGTTCAGTAGGCGGGCAATTAACCTGCGGATTTAAAATAGATATCCCTAAAATTGCTAAAGCCTGCGGTTATAACCATGTTTTTAGGGTTAAGACAAAAAAAGAACTTGTTGAGAAAATATTAATGATAAATAAATTAGAAGGCCCTTCGTTAATAGAAGTCAGGGTTAAAATTGAAACAAGAAAAGACCTGGGAAGGCCGACAATAACACCAAGAGATTGTAAAAAAGCGTTTATGAATAAATTGCGCGGTAAATAATGAACCAAATAGTATTTTCAGGTTATAAATCCTACGAAAATCTTCATAACATACTAAAAAACTGCCAACCAAACAAAATATTGCTTGTAACGGGAAAGCAATCCTATTCATTATCCGGAGCAAAGAAATTAATAGGCAAAATAACGGATAAGTACAACACTGTAAGGTTCTGTAGTTTTCATTCCAATCCAGAAATTAATGACATAAAAAAAGGTATTTCAACATTTAAAAAAGAAGGCTGTGATTTTATTATCGGTATTGGCGGGGGAAGCGTAATTGATGTTGCAAAATCAATAGCGCTATTAGGCGGAAATAATAATGATATAGCAGGCATTCTTAAAGGCAAAGTGAAATCCGGAAAAAGGCTGATAAAAACTGTTATTATACCTACAACAGCAGGGACAGGAAGTGAATCAACTCATTTTTCAGTAATATATTTGGCAGGGGAAAAGTATTCTTTAGCGGATAGTTCTATGTTACCGGATTTCATAATATTAGATCCGGCATTTTTAGAAAATGTTCCGCCAAATGTTGCATCTTCAAGCGCAATGGATGCTCTTTGCCAGGGTATAGAATCATATTGGTCTGTAGAATCAACAAACGAGTCAAGAAACTATAGCAGAATGGCTATTAAACTTGTTTTGGCTAATATTGTAAAAAATGTAAATAATCCGGATAAAGTATCACGGATAAACATGCTAAGAGCAGCCAATTACTCAGGAAAAGCAATAAACATTGCAAAAACAACCGCGGCCCATTCAATTTCATATACCATAACTTCTATGTTTAAAATACAACATGGGCATGCAGTTGCATTAATATTGCCAAAACTTATAGAAGTAAATTATAGTATCAATAAAGATTGTTTAAATGATAAAAGGGGAATAGCATTTACAAATAAAAGAATGAATGAATTACTGGATATATTAAATGTTGTTTCCCCTGCTGAAGCAAAAAATAAAATAACGAATATTATGAAATCAATTGGATTAAAAACCCGTCTTTTTGAATTAGGAATAAAAAAAAGCAATATAAATCAAATAATCAAAGGATATAATCCAGAAAGAATGAAGAATAATCCCAGAACACTCACAAAAAACGATATAAAAGGTATTTTAGAGGAAATCTTATAAAAATGTTAAGAGAAATATTAAGTTTATATAAAATATTTAAAACTATTCCTGAAAATGAAAGACAGGTAGTATTTTATTCTGAAAACAGAAATTATTTTGTCAATTATGAGGGTATTATAAACGAATTATTAACAAACACAGATGAATGTATGTGTTATATAACATCTGATGCCAATGATCCGGCTTTTAAAATAAAAAACAAAAGATTCAAAGTATTTTATATTAAAGATTTGCTTGTATTATTTATGTCATTTATAAAATGCAGAGTTCTTATAATGACTACCCCGGATTTAAATAAGTATCATATTAAACGTTCATCAGACCCAACTGTTCACTACACATATGTGTTCCATTCTATGGTAAGTACTCATATGATGTATTTAAAGGAAGCATTTGATTATTATGACTCCATTATGTGCGTGGGCCCCTATCAGAAAAATGAAATAAGAAAAAATGAAGAATTGAACAAATTGAACAATAAAATGCTTGTAGAATGCGGGTATTACAGATTAGAGAGAATATATAGGAAATTTAAGGAATATAAGCAGGATAATACAAAAGATACAACCGTACTAATAGCACCTTCATGGGGAAACAAAAATATACTTGAATCCTGCGGTGAAGAGCTGGTTAATATACTCCTTGATAAAGGTTGCAAGGTAATAATAAGGCCTCATCCGGAAACTGTAAAAAGAAACCATGAATTGATAAACAATTTAAATGAAAAGTATAAAAACAATATATCTTTTACACTTGAAACTACCGTAGAATCTGATGATTCATTAATAAAGGCAGATGTGCTAATATGCGATTGTTCAGGAGTTGCATTGGAATATGCATTTGGCACGGAAAGGCCTGTATTATTTATAGATGTACCTTATAAAATAAGAAATGAGGAATATAACAAATATGGCATTGAACCTTTTGAGCTGGGGATTAGGGATAAAATAGGTGTAATAGTAAAATCTGAAGGATTAGAGAACATCACTACGGTTATAGAAAACTTAAAAGCAGATAAAGATAAGTACAAAGAAAAAATAACAACATTACGTGAAACAAATATATATAATTTCAATAATTCTTCGAAAATAGCTGTAAAACACATAAATAATTTACTAAAAGAGAAGAGAACAATAGAAAGGAAAGGTTAGTAATAAAATGTTATTCCAGCAGATTTATTATGCTTTTGTTATGACGATGATGTTTTTTTCAAAGCATATATTCACTATGAGAGATCCGGAAAATTATTATTATCATAATCAGGCATTGAGTAATTATATTTTCCTTATAATATTAAATATTATTCTATTTTTGTTGATAATTACAACTATGAAACTAGCAGAGAGATATTTAAATAAATATTATGACAAAATATTATTTATTATATTCTTTTTGTCTCTTTATAATTTTCTTGATTATATAAGAGATATAATTTTCAGACCTCTTCCAGATATGTCGTTCAACGGAAGAATAGCATACCTGGTAATTTTTACATTGTATATCCCCATGTTAATTATAATGCCTTTAATATTCAAAAAACTAAATTATGAAAAAATACACAAAAGTGCTATATCCTTATTTACTTTGATAGCTATATTGGCTGTATATTACATAATACCAAAAGAATTCAGTGTAACACATATAGATAAAGAATTAAAGCCTGGGAAAAGAAATAATATTCATTTGATTCTATTTGATGGTGTTGCATATGTCCCTATATACAACGGAGATAAAATAAGCGAAGAATTTCCTAATATAGCGGAATTAGCCAAAAATAGCTGTGTGTTTTATAATGGATATTCACCAGGTACGCAAACATTTACTTCAATGGGCCGTTTAACAACAGGCATCAACTACAAGTATTTCAAGGCCCATTATTGCGGTTTATACGGAAAGATGAATGATAATGATGAATGGAACAAGGTTGATGTAAGTAAATCCCTGTTTAAAGTATCAAAAGATTATGGATATAATAATGTTTTATTGGGTGAATATCATCAATACGGAACATTGTTTGAAAAGTACCTAGATTATGCAAGGGTATATTCTGTGGACTCAAAGTATAACTACATGTTGGGCAAACTGATCAATTACCTGTTCTTAAGAGGGGACATTTATGCAAGGGATACATTTTATGCTTTGTTTAAAGGATATATAGAAAAAGCTAACGAAAACAAGTCAAATACTTTATTTTTTACGCATTTTAATACTCCTCATGTACCGTATATATTTAATAAAAATGGATTTAAAAACGAATATCATAAAATGCTATTAAAAGGAACCACTTATAAAGAAGAGGAAAGATACCTTGATCAATTAAGGTATGTGGATGTTAAGGTAGGGGAGATAATAAAAACATTAAAAGAAAACGGGTCTTATGAAGACAGTCTGATAATTCTTACTACTGACCATCCTTGGCCTTGGATTTATAGAAAGGAATCAGAGAGAATACCTTTTATAATAAAAAAACCTAATCAAAAAAAAGGTTTGAAAATATACAATAAAAGTTATACTTTCAATTCAAACAAAATGCTTAAAAAATATTATAAAACAAATAAAATAGATTTGAATATATTGTCTGAATATCCCGGAGAATTTGTAAAGTAGATAAAAAAGGTAAAACATAATGAAAGTAGCTCTTGTATACCCTCCATTAATAAACAGAACTGATTCTTATGATTTTTATAAAACACCTTTGCTTTCAATGGGTTACCTTTCTGGTTTTCTGAAATCAAAAGGAATAGAAGTTACTGTTTTTGACTACCGCAGCGATAATTTGGATATTTCAGGAACTGTTTCAAAAATAAAAGAATTCAATCCGGATTTAATAGGTCTAACAGCAAAAACAAATGAAATTACTGATGCTTCTGGTTTTGCAGATATGTTAAAAAAAGAATTGCCATCTGTTCCTATAGTCGTTGGTGGACCTCATACAACAGCCATGACCAAAGAAACCATGGAATCATTTCAGTCGTTTGATTTTTCTGTGTTTGGCGAAGGGGAGATAACTCTTTATGAATTATGTGAGAAAATACAAAATGACGAGCATAATTACGAAAACATTCAGGGCCTAGCATTCAGGAAGAATGGTTCAATAATAATCAATCAGCCGAGGCCGTTTAATGAAGCTATAGATTTATTACCTTTTCCTGAGTGGGGACTATGGCAGAAGAAGCATGATAATTATTGTGTAATGGGTTCAAGAGGATGCCCTTTTCAATGTATATTTTGTATGCGAGTACTTGGTAAAAAGGTAAGGTTTAGGTCCCCGGAAAATATTGTAGGTGAAATAGAATATTTGATAAATAAGTTTGATGTAAAATCAATAGATTTTGAAGATGAAACTCTGAATATAAGAAAAGACTTTGTAAATAAATTCTGCCAGTTAATTATTGATAAGCAAATTGAAAAAAAGATTTATTGGACGTCAAATCTGAGGGCAGATTTAACTGATATAGAAACACTGAAAATCATGAAAAGAGCCGGCTGTAGTAAGGTTGCTATAGGTATTGAGTCAGGCAATGCGGAAATGCTGAAAACAATAGGAAAGGGTATAAAAAAAGAACAGATAGAAAATGTAGTAAAAATGGCTAAAAAAGTAGGATTAAAAACAACAGGTTTATTCATCCTCGGCCATCCAAATGAAACCATAAAAACAATAAAAGATACAATAAATTATGCTGCAAAACTTAATACTTCGCAGGTTGCCTTTGGCATCATGGTACCGTATCCAGGAACAAAGATATATGAAATGGCAAAAAAAAATGAAGGCGGATACAGGTTGATATCAAATGATTGGAAAAATTATGATAAATATATGGGAAATTCTGTTGAATTTGTTAACATATCAAGAAAAAAAATTGAATATTATCAATTTTATGCTTATCTGAAGTTTTATGTATGGAATTTTAAAATAATTGAAATGATAAAATTTGTTTTACTGCACAGAAAATCTGCCGTAGAATTAATTAAGAGAATAACCAATGTATTCGTTAGAAATAATTAAGGACTTAAATAAAATAAAAGAAATGCCTAATAAATGGGATTCGCTTATTGAAAAAAGTGGGTCTTTACCGTTGTTTCTTTCTTATGACTGGATTATTAATTGGTTAAACGAGATGGGAGCAGATGTTAAACCGTATGTAGTTATAGTAAAAGAATCAGAAAAAATAACAGGTATTTTACCTCTTGTAATAAAAAAAAGCGTGTTTATTAATAAACTTGAATTTATAGGAAGTAGTGAATCAGATTATCTGGATTTTATAATTGAAAAAGGCAAAGAAAAAACTGTAATTCAATATGTTTTAAATGAATTACAGAAGGATAACACTTGGGATATATGTGAATTAGTGAATTTAAGAGAAGATTCCTGCAATATTGAAATATTGGAAGAGTTGCTGAAAACAGGAGGCTATGCATCAAAAAAAATAAAAAACTGGGATGCAGAATGCCCATATTTAAACATAGAAGGTTCCTGGGATGATTATTTAAATAAAAAGAAAAAGAAAGCTAGGTATAACCTTAAAAGAGAAGTAAGGCTTTTAGAGGAGCTTGGGAATCTTGAGTTTAAAAAAATAACTGAAATAAAAGAAATAGAAAGAATATTGCCGGAATTATTTGAAATATATAATAATAGATGGAAAAGGTATTACACGGGAAGCAGTTTGAATGATTATAAAAAAAGGAGATTTTATAGATTATTAGCTGTTAAATATCAGCAGAAAAATTGGCTGAGCCTGTCAGTAATGAAATTAAACGGTAAAATAGTATCTTTCGCTTTATCATTTATATATAAAAACAAGTATTATTTTTATATGCCGTCTTACGATGTAAAATATTCAAAATATTCTCCAGGCACAATAATGGTGTATTACTTGCTAAAAGAAGCCCATGATAACAAAATTGAAGTATATGACTTTATGAAAGGCAACGAAACTTATAAAAAAAGATGGGCAAATGATTTTATAAGATGTTTTAATATATCTTTTGCAAACAAATGTGTTAAAAGCAGAATGTTATTTAGAATTTATATATTTAGCATGAATGTTAAGCAGGGATTAAGAAAAGCTGTTGTTGCAAGGCACATATTAGGGAATATTTTAAATATAATAAATGAAATAAAAACAAGATATTTCAGTTATGTTCCTCCTGAAGCGGTTTGGCATATTAGTTTAAAAGAAAAAAAAGCAGAGAAGAACACAATAAGAGAAATATATAAATATAATAAGGTGTTAAGATACGGTAGAGAAGCATTGCTGAAATATTTTGACAGTGTAAATATAAATATCGGAGATGAGATGCTGCTACCATCATATTTGTGTGGCTCAATAACGCATGAGATAAAAAAAAGAGGGATAGTAGTGGAATATTATAAGATAAAAGATAATTTTATGGTCGATATAGAAGATATAAAATTAAAAATAAATCATAAAAAAGCATTACTGGTGATTCATTATTTTGGGTTTCCACAAAACATTGAAAGCATAAAGGAAATATGCAGAAACAATAATGTGTTATTGATAGAAGATTGCGCACATTCATTGTTTTCAAAATATAATGATAGATATCTGGGTACATTTGGAGATTCAGGTATATTCAGCTTAAGAAAAACATTGCCCGTTTATGAGGGGAGTATTTTATTGGAAAATAACAAATCTGTGTTTAAAGATGAAGATAGTACAGTCACGAGAAAATACGCTAGCGTAAACAAGGTTTCTATGTTTTCAATGATCACTAAATATTTTGAATATTGCACGGGCATAAGCCCAAGGCCTATATTTTTAAAAAATGAAAATATGAGGAGAAAATATATAATGAATAATGAAAATATTCAAATAGAAGACAATAGAGGAATATCAGGTTTTACACAAATAATATTAGACAAAGTAGATGCCGTAAAAGTGATAAACAAGAGGCGTGAAAACTATATGTTTTATCTTCAGAACATAATAAAAACAGATAAAATAATAATTCCTTTTAACGAATTGCCTGAAGGAATATGCCCTATAGGTTTTCCTGTGTTAGCAGAAAACCGCAACACAATAAGAAAAAAGCTTTTGAATTATGGTATAAATTTAAGAACATACTGGGATTATTTGCCGGAAGATATAAAAGAAGATGAATTCCCTGTGTCCCATAATTTGTCCAAGAAAATAATTATTCTCCCTGTACATCAAGATTTAAAGTTTAAACACATACAAAAGGTAATTGAAAAAATTAATAATGAAATATTTAATTGTTAATGCTGATGAATTTGGGCTTTCTGAAGGTGTAAATAAAGGCATTATAGAAGCCTATAAAAATGGCATAGTAAAAAGTACAACTCTGGTTGTATGCGGAAAAGGATATTCACAGGCAGTAGAGTATTTAAAAAATAACAATGGATTAGCTGCAGGGGTGCATTTAACTCTTACTGACGGAATGCCGATTGCGTCAAATGATAAAGTAATTACTCTTGTGAATAAAGAAAATAAATTTTATAAAAGAGATGAATTTATAAAAAAAATGATGTTAGGAAAAATATCAACAGAAGAAATAAAGACAGAATTTGTTGCACAGATAGATAAAACGAACGCATCCGGTATATCTTTATCACATCTGGATAGCCATCAAAGCACATATATACATCCAAAAATATTTCCAATTGTTATTGAAATAGCAAAAAAATATGGTCTGCCCATTAGATTTCCAATTGATCCTGTTTTTTTAAATAAGAAACCGTCTTTTAAATTTAAAACAAACATTCATATAGCAAAAAAAATACTTTTGAAGGTATTTTCAATTAAACAGAAGAATCAAATGAGGGTTTTGGGAGTAAAAACATCAGATCATTTCAGGACCTATTTTGATTTTCATGCAGATAAAAGAGATTATGAAGAAGCATTTATAAGACTTTTAAGTTCATTAAATGAAGGTGTGACTGAGGTAATGACACATCCGGGATATTGGGATGCAGATTTGTGTGAATGGGTTTACGGAGAAGAAGATAAACTGCTTAGAGAAAATGAATTAAAAGTATTAGTTTCCGACAAGATAAAAAACTATATAAAAGATAATAGTATTGAAGTAATAAATTACAAAAAGGTGAAAATATGAAAATACTGCTTGTAAACCCGCCATTTAGAAGAATGACTGGTATGGCGGATTTTTATTATCCTGCAGGACTGGCATCATTAGCTGCTGTTTGCAAGGATTTAGGCCACGAAGTCATAGTATATGATGTTGACCGTTCAAGTAAAAAACAAGGCAGTTTAAGTTATGGAACAGAATATTACCAAATGGAAAATTATTTAAAAGTTATAAATGACAGTTATAATCCGTTATGGATAGAAATAAGAGAATTCATTTCCAGGTATAATCCGGATATAGTAGGTATAAGAGCGCAGACCACTACTTATATTTCAGCTGCAAAAACAGCAGAAAATACAAAGATGGCTAATAGGAATATTAAAGTAATAATGGGAGGCCCACACCCTACAATCCGTCCTTTACAAGTGTTAGAAGACGAAAATGTTGATTTTGTGGTAACAGGTGAAGGTGAAATTACTTTAAGGGAGTTACTGGATGATATTAAAGTAAATAAAAATGAATATAAAAGTATTCCTGGATTGTATTATAAAGTAAACGGAAAAATTGAAAATACCGGAATAAGGAAGTTTGTTGAAAACGCAGACTTACTGCCTTTACCAGACCGGGCTTCGTTGAAATATTTAAAGAATTATTCCTCAGAAGACCTTGGTGTGATAATGGCTTCAAGAGGATGTCCGTTTTCTTGTTCTTATTGTTTCAGTATGTGGGGTAAAAAAGTAAGGTACAGAACAGTTAAAAATGTCCTTGAAGAAGTAAAACAGGTTAAAAAGAACTATAGTACATATCAGTTTTCATTTAAAGACGATACTTTTACATTAAATAAAAAGTGGATAAATGAGTTTTGCGGGGAATTGCTTTCAAAAAATATAAAAATTAACTGGGATTGCACTACCCGGGCAGACACATTAGATGATGACCTTTTAAGAATAATGAAAAAGTCAGGATGTAATGTTATAAAACTTGGGGTGGAAAGCGGGAGTAAAAAAATTCTAGAAGATTTAAAAAAAGGTGAAACAATGGATGAAATTCGCCAAACAGCCAAACTATTGAATAAACACAATATATATTGGAGTGCCTATTTCATTTTTGGTTTGCCCCAGGAAACCGAAAAAGATATTGAATTAACTTGTGATTTCATGAGAGAATTAAACCCGCCGTATGCATCTATAGGGCCATATAAGGCTTTTCCTAACACAAATCTGTTTAATCAGGGTGTAGAAATGGGTATATTAAAGGAAGATATGCAAAGAGAAGAATATTTTAAGATTAATCCTCTTGATTATTACTACAAAAACCCTGAAAAACGAACAATTACAATAAATAAAGAACAATTTGAAAAAATATCAGAAAAAGTTCTAGGAATATTTGATTCTAACAACAAAAGATTTTATTCTTTGTTTAGAAGAGGCTTAGCAAGAAAAGATGTATATATAAATAACCCGTTGATGCTAAAAAGTGATTTTGGAAAGCTTATAAGCTGGATGAAAAAATGAAAAAATCAAAAATATTGCTTTTAACGTACGGTTGTACTGTAGGCGGGGCAGAAAACCATATTCTGTCACTTGCAAAACATTTGAATAAAGAAAAGTATGATATTACTCTTGGTTATTTTTATGAAAAACCGGATGAAGCCAGGCCTATGAAGGATGATTTTATAAAAACAGGCATAAAAATAATAGATTTTAAAGGTGGGTCGAAGTATGACTTTAGATACTTTTTAAATTATTTAAAACATATTAAGAAAAATAGATTTGATATTATTCATACTCATTTGTTGCGTGCAGATTTTGCCGGTGCTATTGCAAAAAAACTTGGTTATGCATCAATTCTTATTTCATCAATTCACAATACAGAAGAATTTATGAAAAATAAAGTAATGAAGGGCATACAAAAACATTCTCTTTCTTGTGCTGATGAGGTTATAGTAATATCAAAAGCAGTAGGGCAATATTTAAAAGAAACTACAAAAATAAATGAGAACAAACTAAAAACAATTTACTATGGATATACCAGAAAAACTGACAGGTTAGAAGTTAGTGAAAATATAAAAGAAAAATATAATATAACTAAAAATGAGCTGATAATAGGAATGATTGGCAGGTATTGCCAACAAAAAGGGCACAGGTATTTAATTGAATCATTTAAGAAAATATTAAAAGAAGTACCTGAAGCCAGGTTGTTTATAGCAGGACATGGAAATAACGAATATAAAAAGGAAATAATCGAACTTGCAAAAAACCTAGGTGTATCTGAAAAAATAATATTTGAAGGCTATAGGGATGATGTGATAAATCTTATGAATCAATTTGATGTATTTGTTTTACCTTCACTTTGGGAAGGTTTTGGTTTGGTTTTTCTTGAAGCTATGAGTGTAGCCAAGCCGATAGTAGCTACGGACGTAGGACCGATATCAGAAGTTGTAATCAACGGAGAAACCGGTTATTTAGTAGAACCAAAGAATTTTGATGTATTAGCTGAGAAGATAATAATACTGTTAAAAGATATTGAATTAAGGAATAAAATGGGATTGTCCGGTAAAGAACGTTTGGAAAAACAATTCACAATAGAAAAAATGATTTCTGAAACAGAAAAAGTTTATGATCATTGGTTGAATAGAAAAAAGAGTATTGAAGATGAAAAATAAGAAAATTAAAATATTTTATGTTATCACACAAGCAGAATTTGGCGGAGCACAGAAGTATGTGTATATGCTTTCAAAATATATGGATAAAAACAAATATGATGTAAAAGTAATTTGCGGCGATAAGGGCGGATTAATAGAAAAGTTAAGAAATGATGACATAGATGTATTGGTGCTTCCTGAAATGAAAAGGCAAATAAGCCCTTATAATGATTTTAAAGCGTTAATTAAATTATATAAATTATTTAAAATGGATAAACCAGAAATAGTGCATACAAACAGCAGTAAAGCCGGCCTTTTAGGAAGGATATCTGCAAAAATGGCTGGAGTGCCGGTTATTATTTTTACTGCCCATGGTTTTGTTTTTAATGAACCAATGCCAGTTTTAAAAAAATCATTTTATTTACTTGCTGAGTACTTTTCCGGTTTGTTCACCGATATGATAATTTCTGTTTCACGGATGGATTTAAACAGCGCACTTAAAAAAAAGATTATTAGTAAAAACAAAATAAAAGTAGTATATCACGGGTTGGAAAACGAAGAGATAAAAAAAATACAATCATCAAATAAAACCAAAAATAGTATTGGTTTATCTAATGAAAACATAGTTGTAGGAACTATAGCACATTTTTATAAAACGAAAGGGCTTGAATATTTGGTGAATGCAGCTGAGTTTATTGTAAAAGAAGTTAAAAATGTAAAATTTGTTATAATTGGCGACGGAATATTAGAAAAAGAAATAAAAAGTCTCATTATTTCAAAAGATTTAAATGAAAATGTCTTGATGCTGGGTTATAGGCAAGATGCCGTTGAAATAATGAAGATATTTGATATTTTTGTAATGTCATCTATAAAAGAAGGTTTTCCATTCATCCTATTAGAAGCAATGGCTGCCGGAAAAGCAATTGTGGCAACAAAAGTAGGGGGCATTCCGGAGATGATAGAGGACAGGAAGGAAGGCATTTTGGTAAATTCGGGTGATGTTAAGGCGCTTTCAGAAGCAATACTGGGACTAATTAACAATAAAACACTAGCAGATACCTTAGCCAAGAATGCAAGGGAAAAAATAGAAAAGAGATTTTTGTCACAGGATATGATAAATAACACTGAAAAATTATATAATGAACTAATACTAAAAAAGTGTGGAGGTAGTTATGCCGCTTAAAAAAGAGCTTTTGGAGATTTTAGCTTGTCCTGTATGTAAGGGAGATTTGGAGAATGATGAAAAAAATAACATGCTTATCTGCAATAAATGCAAACTTAAGTATCCTGTAAAAGACGATATTCCAATAATGTTGGAAGAAGAAGCACAAAAATTCTAAGCTTGAATTAAAAACAGGGCTGAATATGTTGAAATATATTTTCAGAAAAATATCAAGAAGAAAACTACTATTAGTGTTTATTGATGCAGCGGTGCTTACAGCTGCAATAAACATTTCGTCTTATTTATGGGTAGGCAGTTCAAATTATTTGCAGTTTTATATATATCAAATAATAGGTACAATTATAATCCAGATTTTAGTATTAATGATAAGCGGCCTTTATGAAATAAACAATGATAATGCAAAAACAGGCATTATCTTTAAAATTACAGGTTCTGTAATAGTTGCTTCCGCAGCAATATTGATGATTTTCTTTTTCTTTCCCGAACTAAAATCTCCCAGCAGGCCGATATTCCTTATTAATATATTTGTAAAAACGGTTTTATTATATACCGGCAGAAGATTCTATGCAAAATTATTTGGCATTACTATTAGTAATAATGTTCTTATATTGGGTACTACCGCTATTGCAAGGGCTTTTGTAAGAGAGTTCAAAGAACTGACTCCAACTGGCTATAAAATTATTGGTTTTATAGATGATAAACACGGCACAGAAACACACTTTGAAGGTTATGAAATCTTTGGCAATACAGGCAGATTAAAGGAAATAGTAAAAGAAAAGAAGATAGACCTTGTAATAGTGTCGTTAAAGCACCATGAAAGAAATGAAGAGTTTATTAAAAATCTTATTTCCTGCATGCATTCAGGTATAGAGGTAGAAGATATTTCGCTTTTATATGAAGAAATAACCGGCAGAATACCTTACGAACATTTAAACGATGCCTGGTTTTTAGATACACGTTTTGGTGCAGGTACAATTTACAGAAGATACTTTAAAAAAATACTGGGCAAAGCGATAGCAGCTGTTATTTTGCTTATTACTTCACCAGTTTTCATTATCGCCCTTTTGTATGAATTAGTATTTTCGGGTAAAGTATTTTACACTCAGGAAAGATTAGGAAAATTCGGCAAAAAGTTTAAGATAATAAAATTCAGAACCATGAAACATAAAGCTGAGGAAGAAACAGGGCCTGTCTGGGTAAAAAAGGATGACCCCAGAATTACCCGTTTCGGCAGATTTCTGCGTATTACCCGCATAGATGAACTGCCTCAGCTGATAAATGTACTAAAAGGGGACATGAGCCTGGTAGGCCCGCGACCTGAAAGGGAACACTTTATTAGAAAATTCCAGGAAGAAATACCCTTTTACACATACAGGCTTACCGCTTTTCCGGGCATTACCGGCTGGGCACAGATAAACTGGGGTTATGACGCCAGCGTAGAAGATGTAAAAAGAAAACTTGAATATGATTTATACTACATTAAAAATAAATCTTTTGTACTTGACCTGGTAATTATTTTAAGAACTCTTCAAACGGTTTTCACCGCAAAAGGTAGATAATAAAAAATTATGAATTTAAAACAAACAAACAAACAAACAAACAAACAAATTAGATTATATGACCTACCCGGAAGATGCCATTTATAAAACCATCCTTGTAGTTGACGATAAAAAAACAATTCATTATACAATAGAACAATTATTTCTCAATGCCTACAATGTTGTTAATAATTATCTATTGCGATTAGTTAACATATATGTTAATATAATGCCATGAAATGGGAAGAGTTAATTAGAGTTACCAGGAATCTGCCAGTTATTGATACTGAAACCTTGCTTACTGGTGTTTCCAATTCAGAATCTACTAAAGTTCAGCTGAGCCGATGGACAAAATCGGGAAAACTCATTCAACTCAAGAAGGGTATTTATCTTTTGTCAAAAGATTATAGAAAAATTGACATTTATGAGCCCTATATTGCCTCGCTTCTTAAGAAACCTTCCTATATTAGTTTAGAAAAAGCGTTTGAACATTATGGTTTGATTCCTGAAGCTGTTAATGTATATACTTCAGTTACTCCTAAACGACAGGGGAGATTTGTTTCTGAACCAGGAACCTTTGATTATAAACATATTCAAACTTCACTGTTCTGGGGATACGATTCTGTTACGGTGAATAAACAAACTGCATTTATTGCAGCTCCCGAAAAAGCTTTGCTTGATTATTTCTATCTTAAGGGGATGAATATTTCATTGGAATATTTAAAAGAACTAAGGCTTCAGAATGTTGAAAAGATTAACCTCAAGAGGTTATTTGAATTTGCTGATAAATTCAAAAGGCCGGGAATCACAAAAATTGCAGAAATACTCAAAAAATATATTATTTCTTTTAAAAATGAGGAAAAATCCTTATGAAAGATTATGTCCTTGAACTTGTTTCTAAAAAGTCAGGGCTTAACACAAAGTTGAATACAATGAGGGAATACCTTCAGGCATATGTTTTAAGGATTTTACATGATGAAGGTGTATTCAGGTCAACCTCGTTTGTTGGCGGTACGGCTTTAAGGTTTTTGTATGATCTTCCACGTTTCTCGGAAGACCTGGATTTTTCAAGTACAAAAAATAACAAGGACTATTCCTTTTTAGATTTAATTAAAAAAATAAAGGAAGAATTTACTCATGCTGGTTACGAAGTCGCTGTTTCCTACAATGATAAAAAAACAGTTCAACATGCTTTTATTAAATTTAAGGGATTAATGCACGAAGCGGCCATTTCTCCGTTTAAAGATCAACATTTTTCCATTAAACTTGAAATTGACACGAATCCTCCTGTTGGAGCTGTTTTAAAGCCGTATATTGTGAATAAATATTTTCCATTATCGTTTTTATCATATGATAATGCTTCGCTTTTTTCAGGGAAAGTGCATGCGGTGTTGTGCAGGAAATATACTAAGGGCCGTGATTTTTTTGATTTGGGATGGTACCTTTCTAAATGGAAAGATTTAGTTCCTAATTTTGGCTTACTTAACAATGCGCTTGTACAAACTGATTGGAAGGGAGAAATTCCTAATCCGGAAAACTGGCGTTTACTATTACGTGATGCTGTCAATAAGACAGATTGGTCTAAGGTAAAAAAAGACGTAGAGAATTTTCTTGAGAATGAATCAGATATCAAGGTTTTCACAAAAGAGAACGTTTTGGGTATAATCGGGTAGTATATATTTTAATGTATTTATTTTGACAAACTATCAAAAACATGCTATTTTATCCTTCCAGAACACAAATAATAAACTATAGGAAACTCAAATGATTGAAAAACTTATTAAATTTTTAGGTGGGATTGTAATATACCTTATTTCTAAAACGGGTTATTGGGGTATTGTTATTGCTATGGGCATAGAAAGCGCCTGTATACCGTTGCCTAGCGAAATTATTATGCCGTTTTCAGGTTATCTGGTAGCTACCGGCAGGTTTACATCAGTATATGGTCCCTGGATGGCATTGGTTTATGTTTCTGCTGCAGGTGCTTTTGGGTGCGTAATAGGTTCAATAATTGCTTATGTTGTAGGTTTGCGCGGCGGCAGGCCGTTTCTGGAAAAATATGGTAAATATATACTGATTTCAAAGCATGATATGGATAATGCAGACCGTTGGTTTGCTAAATACGGTCAAATGTCAGCTTTTATCAGCAGAATGCTTCCTGTTATAAGGACTTTTATTTCTTTGCCGGCAGGTATAGGCAGAGTACCATTTGTAAAATTTGTAGTTTATACTTTTGTAGGTTCTTTTCCGTGGTGTTTTTTGCTGGCATATATAGGTTATGAGTTTGGTAAACGTGTAAATACGTTTATTGAATGGGAATTACTGCTTAAGGATAAACTGGGCAAATGGATGCATGCAGTTGATGCAGTTATTATAATTGTAATTTTAGCCGGTATTGTGTGGTTTGTAAAACGCCATCTTTCGCATAGGAAAACCGAAGTAAAGAGTAAATAGTAAAGAGTAAAGAGTCCGTCCTGCCACACTGGATGGGACCTCGTCTGATAATGCAAGACGGGTAAAGAGTAAATAAAATATTGTGTCGTCCTCTCGAAAGCGGGGAACCACAAAGAAGTAAGGCAAATGGATGCCCGGGTCAAGCCCGAGCATGACAAATTTGCTAAATATCTAAAGATGACCCATTAGACTTTGCCCTTCAATTTCAATCAGAGAATAAAAGTAACATACCATCAATTCAGCGTTTAGAGTTTTCTTTCATATTATTCAAACTTCAGGCTTTCAGTCTTCTTATCAAAACCAACCTTTATTTTATTTAAGACTTCATTTTTATTTTCTGGAACTCCGGATAGTATTTTCTGAGAAAGCGCGTTTACAATGTATCTCTGCACCGCTCTTTTCAGCGGTCTGGCGCCATACACATCGTCATAGCCTTCTTTTGCAAGAAACTCTTTTACTTCATCTGCCGTTTCCAGGACAAAACCCTGTTCTTCCAGCCGTTTATTTAACTGTGCCAGCTGAATATCCACAATTTCACGGATATTTCCCGGAGTTAACCTGTGAAAAACTACTATTTCATCAACCCGGTTTAAAAACTCCGGCCTGAAATATTTTTTCAGTTCATCAGACACCTTATCATTAAACTTTCTGTCAGCTGTTTTATTGTCATTATTAAACCCCATTTCCTTGGTAATAAACTCCGTGCCTATATTGGAAGTCATAATAATCAGCGTGTTTTTAAAATTTACCACTTTTCCTTTGCCGTCAGTCAGCCTGCCGTCATCTAAAATCTGCAGGAGCACGTTAAACACATCGGTGTGCGCTTTTTCAATTTCATCAAACAGTATTACAGAGTAAGGCCGCCTGCGGATAGCTTCCGTAAGCTGGCCGCCCTCATCATAACCCACATAGCCCGGGGGCGCGCCTAAGAGCCTGGCTACAGTATGTTTTTCCATATATTCAGACATGTCTACGCGGACAATATTTTTTTCATCATCAAACAAATATTCCGCCAATGCTTTTGCCAGCTCCGTTTTACCGACACCCGTCGGGCCCAGAAATAGAAATGAGCCTATGGGTTTATTCGGGTCTGCCAGCCCTGAGCGGGACCTTCTGATAGCATTGGATACCAGTGTTATGGGTTCATTCTGGCCGATTACCCGTGAATGGAGAATATCTTCCATTTTTATCAGTTTCTGGGTTTGGGTTTCCAATAGTTTGGTTAAGGGTATATTGGTCCATTTGGATACAACTTCTGCAATATCTTCTTCATCCACTTCTTCCTTTAATATTTTCGTAGTTTTTTGAAGTTTTTGCAGTTGTTCATTTTCATTTTCCAGTTCTTTCTCCAGTTGGGGCAGTGTGCTGTAGCGGATTTCTGCTACCTTACCTAGATTGCCTTCTCTTTCCAGTTGTTGTTCCTGTATTTTTAATTTTTCCAGTTTTTCTTTTGCTTTGCCGATATTTTTTATTAATTTTTTTTCTTTTTTCCAGTGCGAACTTATTTTTTCATGATGGTTTTTAAGTTCTTTTAATTTCTCATCAATTTCCTTTATTTTTTGCGGTTCTTTGCCCACCGCCTGTTTTTCTATTTCCAGCTGGCGGATTTTCCTTTCAATGGTATCCAGTTCAGCCGGCATAGAATCTATTTCTATGCGCAGTTTTGACGCCGCTTCATCTATAAGGTCAATGGCTTTATCCGGCAGAAAACGATCTGTAATGTAGCGGTCTGAAAGTTTGACAGCAGAAATAAGCGCGGAATCTTTAATTTTTATGCCATGGTGCAGTTCATACTTTTCTTTAAGGCCGCGCAAAATAGCTACAGTATCTTCCTGGGAAGGCTCGCCAATCATTACCGGCTGAAACCTTCTTTCCAGGGCGGCATCTTTTTCAATATATTTTCTGTATTCATCCAGCGTGGTGGCGCCTATACAGCGCAGTTCACCGCGCGCCAGCATGGGTTTAAGCAGGTTAGATGCATCCATAGAGCCTTCCGCAGACCCTGCGCCTACAATGGTGTGCAATTCATCAATAAAAAGGATTATGTTTCCCGCACTGTCATTTATTTCCTTTAATACGGCTTTCAGGCGGTCTTCAAATTCGCCGCGGTATTTGGTGCCGGCTACCAGAGCGCCCAGGTCTAACTGCATGATACGTTTTTTCTTCAAGGATTCAGGCACGTCGTTTGACACTATCCTTTGCGCCAGACCTTCAATTATGGCGGTTTTGCCTACTCCGGGATCTCCGATAAGAACCGGGTTGTTTTTTGTTCTGCGGGAAAGTACCTGTATGGCGCGCCTTATTTCGTTGTCTCTGCCTATTACGGGGTCAAGTTTGTTTCTTTGCGCCAGCTCTGTCAGGTCTTTGCCGTATTTTTCAAGCGGCTGAAATTTAGCTTCCGGGTTCTGGTCTGTTACTCTCTGGCTGCCGCGCAGTGTCTGCAGGCTCTGGTAAACCTGTTCTTTGGTGACGCCGGTTTTTTTGAGTATTTTTGCCGCTTCGCCGTTTTCTTCAAGCAGGGAAAGAAGAATATGTTCAACGGAGACGTATTCGTCTTTTAGCTTTTTTGTTTCATCTACTGCCAGATCAAAAACTTTTTTTGTTCTGGGGGATAAATAGAGCTCCGCCATGCCTGTAACTTTTGGCACGGTTTCAAGGTGGGCGTGTATTTCGTTTTCTATGTGTGTGGAATCCGCCCCTATTTTTTCAACTATCTGGTATACAAAGTCTTCCTTGGTTTCCAGCAGGGAAAGCAGGATATGTTCGGGCAGGAGCTGTTGGTTCTGGTTTTCCTGCGCTATGTTCTGGGCCTTTTGCAGGGACTCCTGGGCTTTAAGGGTAAATTTGTTGAACATCATGATAAACCTCCGGTAACAGTTAATTGAATAATTTGTTTTATGTTTTTGCTATACACATAATCACGTATTCACTTATTCACTATCACTGGTTAGATGCGTAGATGGGAGTTTGGATTCAGGTTTAAGGAATGGTTTTTGCTGAATTTTAAAATTCAAAAATCAAAATAAATAAATCTTTTCTTTTTTTAAACAGTTTATTCGTGATTCTTTATAATTTTTATCTGCAAAAAAGCAGATATCGGTTAATTAAACCTAAATTTTCAAAACTCCTCAACAGGTAAATAATAGTTTCGTCAAACAGTTGAAAATTTACTGGTTTGAATTAACCTAAAATTATAATATCACTCAAAACTGTTTAATTTGCTTTTCACAAAACAACGAAATAATCATTGAGGCAAGGAAATGATGGAAATTAGAGCTGTTTTACCAGAGGGACTTCGTTACAATCCGGGAATATGGGGCATTTTATGCAGTCTGTCCATACTTTGTGGGGCAGAGTGTCGCGGGAAACTATATGGTAGCCGATTTTTTTAAAGAATTCCGGTATAAGGGTAAGCGCAAATACTTTTTTTACGCCTAATTTTTTTGCTTCTTTGTGGCAGGCTTTCATAAGCTCCAATCCGTAGCCTTTGCCTTTGGTTTTCGGGTCAACTGCAAGTGAACGGATTTCTGCCAGGTCTTCCCAGGTTACATGCAATGCGCAGCAACCGACTATCTTTTTATTTTCTTCTGCTACATAAAAATCAGACAAATGGTCATAAATTTCACTTAGTGCCTTGGAAAGCATAAGTTTTTTGCTGGCATAGTTATTTATCAGTTTGTGCATTGTGGGGACATCCTGCACTTTAGCTTTGCGAATAGTCATAGGGGTTTTACTCCTTCAATGCCTTTTTTAAAGGCCTCAATGTTTAATTTTACAAGTTCAGGTTTTTTAAAAGTTGATTCAATGGCTTTAGCCATATATTCTACAGAGATTAGTTTCTTTATTCCTTCATAAGCGCCCAGCATAACCATGTTGGCGCACCTGATGTCGCCCAGTTCCTGTGCAATATCCGTAGCAGGTATAGCATAAGAGGCGGTTTTTGCTTTTACGGGTTTTGCCGATACATCAACAAGAGATGAATTTATTACAAGCAGTCCTCCCGGGTTTAACCGCGGGATAAACTTGTTATAAGACTGGGTATTCATTACCAGCATAGATCTGACATTGCTTACTGTTGGGGAACCAATGGCTTCATCAGAAATTATTACGGTGCAGTTGGTTGTGCCGCCGCGTATTTCAGCACCATAACTGGGGTAAAAGGTTACCTGCAGGTTTTTCTCTGCCACAGCTTCCGCCAGGGTTTTACCCAGGGACAAAATGCCCTGCCCGCCTGCTCCTGCAATAAATATTTCGTCACGCATAGTTTTATTATACAATTTCTGGTTTAAAAATCAAAAAATCAGAGAATTCAGATAATGCGATTATAGGTTTATATGAAAAGTAACATTTGTAGCTGCAACCTTTAAGTTGCGAAACGCTAATCACGTAGCCACTTATTCACTTAACCACTGAATTTAGAATATCAGCGCCAGTACAGCCACGCCCAACGCAATAAGCGGGGTCCATTTATAAGAGGCTATCTTTTCAATTCCGTTTTCTTCTTGAAGGGTTGTTTCTTGTGCGTTTTTTGCCTGCTGTATTCCTATTTTTTCCTGTATCCTGCTGAGGTCTTTTTTTATAAGTTCCAGGTTTGACTGGAAATCGTTGAGTTTTTCTTCTACATTTAATTCTATGGCAGGCGCATTATTGGTTTTACGGATATTTTCCATATTTATCTTATCCTGCTCTTTTACTTTGTCTATTTTGGTTTCGTTTTTAAAACGCTCCAGCTGAACCTGCAAATCCGCTATTTTTCTATTTAAATCTGTAAGCGCGAGGTTCCCTTCTTTTACACGTTCTTTTAGCTCTGATTGTTCATAGGTAAAGGTTTTACTGGATTCTTCAACCATAACATTCAGGGCTTCAATATCGGTAAATAGTTTTTCGGTTTTTGTATTTAATATTTTTATTTCCTGTTTTATAGCGGTGTCATTGTATGCTGCAGCTGAAGCAGTTGAAGAAGGTGAAGAAGTTTTTTTTGCAGGGCCTGCGCAGTAAGCGTTTAAAGCGGCAACGGTAATTAAAAGCATTAAAACTGCGGTTTTTTTCAGCAGATTTAACGTATCAGAAAAATCTTTTGGGGGTTTGGCAATGAAGGCTTTTTCTTTTCTGGTTTCCGGGTGAATGATATTAAGTTTCCAGGCGTGCAGCATATGCCTTTTTGCCCTTAATATTTCAGATTCTGCCTGCGATTCCTGCGTAAAATACAGTTTGTCACCCAGAATGGGGTGGCCTATGGATGTCAGGTGCACGCGTATCTGGTGCGTTCTTCCGGTTAAGGGGTGTACTTCAAGCAGTGAATTGTTTTTGAATTTTTCTTTGACTATAAAATCAGTCATGGCTTCTCTCCCGTTTCCTATTCTGAATTTCTTTTTATCAAAACAATCCCTGGTGATTTGTTTGTCTATATGGCCTTTTTTTTCTGTAAAAGTGCTGTGAGCCAGTGCCAGGTAGGTTTTATCTACGGTTCTGTTTTTAAACTGTTTCATAAGGCTGAACTGGGACTTGGGGTTTTTGGCAATAACTAAAACACCGGATGTTTCTTTATCCAGCCGGTGCACTATACCGAGGCGCTGGGAAGTAATGCCTTTGCGTTCCCTGGCTATGATATCGGCTATGGTAACTTCAGTAAAATTTACTCCGGCTGAGTGAACACTTATGCCCGGCTGCTTGTTAATTACAAGAATTGATTCATCTTCGTGCAATATGTCCAGCGGGCAGTTTGAAAAATCAACGTCGCGGTGTTCCGGAAACGATATATTAATGGTATCAGAATCCATCGGAATTCTTGAAATTTCTGTTTTTTTGCCGTTTAAGAGGACTAATCCGTCTTTTATAAGTTTCTGAAAATAATTACGCGAATAATCCGGAAAAATTCCCGCTAGATACGCGTCAATTCTTTTGTTTCCTTTTATTACTTTAAGTTCTTTTTCCATAAATAAATTAAGGCCCCGCTTAGTAAAGCAAAGATAACGATGGATAGAGTCTGCGAAGGGTAAAGCCTGGTGAAAAGAAACATTCCGCGGTCATCGCCTCTGTAAAACTCAATTATAAATCTCCATACGCAATAAAGCATAGTTGAAAGCATAAACACTTGCCCGTGAAACTTTTTCCTGCCGTAAAACAGTTGTCCGGCAAGGAAAAGCGTAAAACAAAACAGTGATTCATAAATTTGTGTGGGAATCAGCAGTATGTTTAACGGCGCAAAGGATTTCGGGTTTGAAAAAACAATTCCCAGCGGTCCTGTCGCGGGTTTGCCGTAGCAGCAGCCCGCGCAAAGACAGCCAATTCTGCCTATAGCAAGCCATAAAAAGGCAGGGGCAATAAAAATGTCAGCTAATTGCCAGTAATTGAGCTTATTTTTCTTTACGTAGTAAATGGATGCCAGCAGGCCTGTAATAACACCGCCGTAAAGCACCAGCCCGCCGGACCACACATACAGTATTTCAATTAAATTGTTTCTGTAATAATCCCAGCTGAGAATAACATACAAAACTCTGGCACCTATAATACCAGAAATAAGCAGATAAAAGTTCAGGTCCATTATGATATCTAAGTTAAGAGCTTCTTTTTTTGCCCTGCGCTGGGTAAAGTAGAGCGCGGCAAGAAAACCAATAGCTATAAAGAAACCATAGGATTTAATGGATATGGGGCCGATTGTTAAAAGTTCTGGAAACATAATTTTTAAAAATAGTGGTTATGTGATTAGTTGTTAAGTGGTTAGTTAAGGTTTTGCTAACCGCGTATTTACTTAATCACGCATTCAATTTTTTATCGTTTCTTTTTAAAATAAACGATAAAAACAATAGTATACCGCCGATAGTTATGCAGGAGTCCGCTGCGTTAAAGACCGGAAAAAAGTGGAAATCAATAAAATCTACCACTTTGCCTACAAAAATCCTGTCAATCAAATTTCCAAACGCACCGCCGTAAATAAATACCAGTGCTGCGGGGGTTGTTTTGCTGCCAAGTTCCGTAAGGCTCTTCTGATTATAAATGAAAACACCGATTATAGCAATCATTACAAATATTAAAATAAGGTTTGAATAATCTTTGTTTTGAAATACGCCGAAGGCAATGCCGGTGTTATGAATGTACGTTAAGGAAAGAAAAGAAAAAATATCCTTTGATTCATAAAGCGCCAGGTTGGTTTTTATAAGGTATTTGGTGAACTGATCTATGAAAACCAGCGCTGCTATGGCGCCTATCTGTAAATAATTCATAAGTTTTGAGCTTCTACGGCAGTTTTGCATTTCGGGCATAACCCTTCGGCATCCGGCCTTGTAGAAAAATTCCAGCATCTGGGGCATTTGGTGCCGTCTGCGGGTGTTACAACTGCCTTGTTTTCTGATTTAGTATCTGAAGCGGTTTTCAGCTCTACCTGGGACACTATAAATACTTCCGGTATGCCTGGTTCATATTTTTTTAGCAGGGTATAGGTTTCCGGGTTCAGGTCAAAGATTAATTTTGCATCCAGAGAACTGCCTATAATGTTTGCTTTTCTGGCGGTTTCCAGCTCTAAGTTGGTTTTTTCTTTCAGCTCAAGGAGTTTGGTCCAGTCATCAAGGAGCTGTTGTGAAAAATATTTTTCATTTATTTCAGGAATTATTTCCGCAAAAATGCTGTCAGAAGTTTCATTGATATTTTTTGATTCCTGCCTGAGTGTCTGCCAGGCTTCTTCCGCGGTGAAAGAAAGAATGGGGGAAACAAGTTTAAGCAGAGTGGTTAATATTTCAAAAAGCACTGTTTGGGCACTGCGCCTTTCAGGTGAATTTGCGCCGAAAGTATATAAACGGTCTTTCAGTATGTCCAGGTAAAAGCCTGACAGGTCCAGTACGCAGAAGTTGTTTACCAGATAAATAACCTGGTGAAACTCATAGTTATCATAAGACTTGGTAACTTCCTTATTAAGCCTTGTAAGACGCAGGAGCATCCATTTATCAACTTCCAGTAGTTTTTCATAGGGGACTTTATTTGCGGTAGTATCATAATCGCTCAAATTGCCCAGCGTAAAACGGATAGTGTTTCGTATTTTTCTATAAGTTTCCACAAGGCGCTGGATAATTTCTTTGGATATTCTGATATCTTCGCTGTAATCGCTGGAACTGACCCAGAGGCGCAGAATTTCAGCGCCGAAATTTTTAATAATTTCCTGAGGGGCCACTACGTTACCCTGGGACTTTGACATTTTCTTGCCATCGCCGTCTACTACAAACCCGTGGGTTAATACGGTATTATACGGGGCCCGGCTGTGCAGCGCTACGGAAGGAATCAATGATGTTTGAAACCACCCGCGGTGCTGGTCACTGCCTTCCAGATATATGTCAGCCGGCCAGTGCAAATTGAAATTTGAGTTTTTAGTTAGTACCGCTTCATGAGATACACCTGAGTCAAACCAGACATCAAAAATATCGTTTTCTTTCTTAAATTTGTTTTCACCGCATTTGCACGTGAAGCCCTTAGGCAGAAAATCTTCTATAGGCCTTATAAACCAGCAGTCTGCTGATTCCTGTGCTGTAAATTTTTCAAAGTTATCAATAATGGTTTTGTTAAGCATTACTTCGCCGCATTTTTCACAGTAAACAGCCGGTATAGGCACGCCCCAGTGCCTTTGCCTGGATAAGCACCAGTCCGGCCTGTTTTCCAGCATGGCGGTAATTCTTTTAATCCCGTATTCCGGCACCCATTGTACATTTTTTACTGTATCCAGCAGAGCTTTACGCAGAGCGTTGTGTTCAATGTTCATAAACCACTGGTAAGTGGCGCGGAAAATTACAGCGTGCTTACAGCGCCAGCAATGCGGGTATGAATGCGTCAGTTTATCTTCAAATACCAGAGCGCCGGTAGAGTTAAGTTTTTCAATAATAAGCGGATTTGCGTCAAATACTTTCTGGCCTTTAAAATCCGGCACTTCATCCGTAAACATACCTCTGTCATCTACCGGTGAAATAACCGGCAGTTTATACTTTAATCCTACATGGTAGTCATCGGCGCCGTGGCCAGGGGCAATATGTACTACGCCGGTGCCGTCTTCCATGCTTACAAAATCTGCCAGAACCCCTGTTGATTCGCGGTCAAGAAGAGGATTTTTGCATTTTATCTGTTCCAGGTCTTTGCCTGAAAATTCTTTTAAAACTGAATAATCCGTATCTTTGATTTTTTCCATCACGGTTTTCAGTAGTTTTTGTGCTATTATCAAGTTTCCGCGGCTGGTTTTTACAAGCACATACTTTTCATCTTTATTAAAAGCTATCGCCACATTTGCAGGAAGTGTCCAGGGGGTGGTGGTCCAAATGAGGACGTAAGTGGCAAGTGGTAAGTGGTAAGTGGATAAAGAACTGTCCGTAACCTGAAATTTTACAAACACGGAGTGGGAAACATGGTCTGCGTACTCTACTTCGGCATCTGCCAGGGCGGTTTCACAGGTGGTGCACCAGTAAATAGGTTTTTTTGACCGGTAGATAAAACCTTTTTCTACCAGTTGCCCGAAAATTTTTATAATAGTTGCTTCATAATCGTTGGTCATGGTTAGGTAGGGGTTGTCCCACTGCCCTAAAATGCCAAGGCGGATAAATTCATCTCTCTGGATATTTACAAACTTCATGGCAAATTCTTTTGCTTTTTTGCGGAACTCAACTTTATCAATCTGTCTTTTGCTGATTTTCAGTTCTTTAAAGAGCTGGTGCTCAATAGGCAGGCCGTGGCAGTCCCAGCCGGGCACATAGGGTGTGGAATAACCGCGCATAGATTTATATTTGACTACAATGTCTTTTAAAATTTTATTAAGCGCATGGCCTATGTGGATGACGCCGTTGGCATAAGGCGGGCCGTCATGCAGTACAAACTGTTTATCGCTTTTATTTAGTATTTTTGCATAGGTTTTTGATTTATTCCAGTGTTCAATAATTTTAGGTTCCATTACAGGCAGGTTTGCCTTCATAGAAAACTGGGTTTTAGGAAGATTTACTGTTTTTGAATAATTCTTTTTTTCGGTATTGTCCATTTTGTGTCCGCCTTCGCTAATAGGGTAATAGATTTTAGTGATGATTACTATTTTTTTGTTTGTTATCCTCTCCTCCCGGGGAGGATTGAGGTGAGGGAATGGATGTTTTATCTATATTTCAATTATTTCGCATTTCAGGGTTTGCAAATCAAGCACTGCTGCGGTGCTTTTGCCGTGAAGCCAGCCGCAGGCTTCCCCGGGGTTGATAATCAGGGTTTTGCCTTGTGTTTTTATTTCTGCAATATGGGTGTGGCCGTAAATAATAACATCGTATTTCCCGGAATCAGCCAGTTGGGCAAGCAGTTCCGGCTCATGCATCATTAATATTTTTCTGTCTTCAAGAGTGGTTTCAAAATATCTTTCGGACACGGTGCCTGTTTCTTTCAGTTTTTCGCGCAGTACCTTTTTTTCACCGTCATTATTGCCGAAAACCAGGTGCATTTTGCTTTTAAGGTTTTTTAATTCTTTCAGTGTTATGGGTGATATCAGATCACCTGCATGGAAAACCGCGTCAACACCGCTGCTGTTGAACAACTCAACAGCCCTGGAGATTTTAGGCATATTTTCGTGCGTGTCCGCAATAATTCCTATTTTCATATTATTGATAATAATGGTCCATTATATCTATACCGCGCCTATCAAACTGTTCAAAGAAATACTTTAATACTTCTTTGGTTGTGTAAACATCAGCCAGGGCACGGTGTTTTTCTTTGGGAGTGATGTTGAGCAAGTCAGCAATACTCTGAAGTTTATTTGAAGGAAAATTAAAAAATTTCCTTGCAATTTTAAGCGTATCCATTACCGGGTTGTCCGGCATGGGCAGGCTCATCATGGCAAGTTCGTGCCGTAAAAACTTAAAATCAAAAGGAACATTATGGCAGACTATAATCCTGTCTGAAAAATGTTTTAATATCTTGTCAGCCACCTGTGAAAATTTGGGTGCATCCGCTACCATTTCATCGGTTATACCGTTTATCATGCTGGCAGACGGGTTAATAGGCATGGAGGGATTTATCAGCGTACTGTAACGTTTTTTTATAATAAAGTCATCCGTACAGAGTATGCCTACTTCACAAATCCTGTCGCCGTTTGAGGGGCTTAAACCGGTAGTTTCTACGTCAAAAAATGCCAGTTTCATAAGTATGGCACTAATTATATAAATTATTACCCCGAAAAACAATGTTTGGGCGTTGAAACACGAAGAAATGTTCGTTGACTTTGGAGTCAGGAAAAGATAAAATCAAACTCATGAAATACACCAGAGAAAATGTAATTTTCACTGACAAGCAGGTACCGGTGAAATTGAGTTATGTTAATACACCGTTAGCCCGAAGCGTTTCTTTTTCCTACCATGACAGCATAGAAATTCAGTACATATTTTCCGGAAAATGCACCTACTTTATCAGAAATAAATTATACGAGCTTGAAAAAAACGATTTGCTGATAATTCACAATAACGAACCTCATTGTTTTGTTAACAGTCCGAAAATAGAAAAACTCTGCCTGATTATATCCAAAGACTTTTTAAAGAACATTGAAAACAAACAAATCAATTTGAAACCGCTGTTAACCTGTAGAAAAGGATTTGCACACAAAGTGCGGTTCCCCGACCCTGCCGAAACAGAACTGCTGGTTGTGCTTAAACAGCTTATAAAAGAATACGAAGACATTAAATCAAACAGACAGCCGTTTTCAGGCCGGTTGGTTTATCTGTTTTCAATGATTTTAAAATATCACTCCGAAAAGAAAACAATCAATAAAAAGCCTGCCCTAAACACCAGTCAGCAGAAATACGTTAAGGAAGCCCTTTATTTTATAGATCAAAACTATACCCGGGATATTGATCTTAACGATTTAGCTAAAGCAGTGCATATAACACCAACTTATTTCAGCCATCTTTTCAAGAAACTTACCGGCAACACCTTTAAGGATTATCTTATAAACAAAAGAATTTCTTTTGCAAAAGAGCAGATAGCAAAAAACCCTACGGAGAAGATTATTTCAGCAGCGCTTTTTTCAGGATTCAGTGATTTAAGCAATTTTAATCATGTATTTAAAAAATTGGTAGGTACTACGCCTTCCGAATATCGTAAAATACACCAATAAAAAATATAAGATTTTCCAAGATTGTCATTTATTTTCAGGGGGATTAGATGAACTCAAAAGAAAGATTTATGAAAGCGTTTAAAAACGAAAAGCCGGACAGGATACCTGTATTTGAGCAGTCTTTTTATTCCGATGTGGCAGCAAAAATAATCGGCCGTGAAGCATTTACCGGCGGCACGAGCCTCCATTTTGAAGAGTCAAAAGCCTGGTATAACGGCGAAGCGGCCCATAAAGAGTTTGTGGATAAGATGCGCGAAGACGTGTTAGAGCTTTACAAGGTCCTGGAATTTGACGCGATACACGTCCCCTGGAGATTAACAGAAAAACCTGCAAAAAAAATTGACGAATATACATTTTTCTACGGTGATGAAAAAGCAGACTGGGTATTAAGAAGGTATGACCCGGGTTCTAAAACCTTTGGAGATGTGGATTCAAGCGAAAGAAACCAGACGGCAGAGGATATAGAAAAATATGTGGAATCACTGGAGAAAAGTTTCACTGAAAAAATTACAGCTGAAGATTTCCGGCCTGCCTACGAAGATTTAAAGTATTATGCTTCAAAAGTCGGTAAAAACCTGGCAGTGGCAGGCGGTTCAGGTATTTATATTTCACCCACACAGGCCTGGCTGGAAGCTATATTACTGTATCCTGAAATGGTAGAGCGTTACCTGGACTGGATGGTAAAAGTAGAGAAAAAGAGAATTAAGATACAGCAAGAAATCGGAGTAGATGTTTTTTGGGCAGGCGGCGACATGGCGGATAAAAATGGCCCTCTATATTCACCGAAAGTATTTGGCAAAATGATAATGCCCAGATTAAAAGAAATATGCGACTACTGCCACAGCCTGGGACTGTTTTACCTTTTCCGCAGTGATGGCAATATCTGGCCGGTAGCTGACGAGATATTTAGCAAAGCCGGGGCAGACGGTTACGGCGAAATTGATTACAGCGCAGGTATGAGGTTTAAAGACTTAAGGCAGAAATTTCCTAAACTTACGCTCTGGGGCAATGTCAGCTGCGGTGATGTGCTTTTTTCCGGAACAAAACAGCAGGTTATTGATATTACCAAAGAATGCATAGAGGCCACAGGCGGCATTGGCGTGATTATCGGCTCGTCAAATTCCGTTTTGCCGGGCACGCCGGTAGAAAATGTTTTGGCCATGTATGATACGGCAAAAAAATATAAACTATAAGTAAATTCCCATTAACACGCCTGTGAAACTCTTCACAGGCGCCTTTCTATAACCAATCGTAAAAAAAACCAATAAAATCGTAAATAATACCAGGATTATCTCCTGATTTCATAGTATAATTATAACAGAAGGAAGGGAGTTGAATTCCCTCCCCGGGAGGTAACACAAAATGGAAAAAAAAGTCGGTTTTGGAATTATTGGCTGCGGGACTATTTCTCGTCATCACACTAACGCGGTGATGGAAAATGCGGAGGCGAAGTTAATTGCGGTATGCGATCAAAATGAGGAAGCGGCAAAAGAATTAGCCGTGGAATACGGTGTTAAATATTACACCGATTACAGGAAAATGCTTGAAGATAAAGAGATTGATGCTGTTTCCATATGCACCCCAAGTTTTCTTCACCCGGAACAGGCGATAGCAGCAGCGCAGGCGGGAAAACATGTATTAACAGAAAAGCCGATGGCAATAAACCTTGAAGATGCAGACAAAATGATTAAGGCCTGCAAAAAGGCTAACGTAAAATTAGGCGTTATTTTCCAGAGAAGAACCCAGTCCGCTTTTAAACGCATAAAAAAAGCTGTAGAAACCAATGAACTCGGAAAAATTGTTTTAGGTGATGCCTGTATGAAATATTACCGCAGTCAGGAGTATTATAATAGTGCTGGCTGGCGCGGAACCTGGAAGTTTGACGGTGGCGGTGCGCTGATGAACCAGGGAATTCATTTTATTGACTTACTGCAGTGGATCATGGGCCCGGTGGATACGGTGTTTGCTCAGGCAGGGGCACTGGTAAGGAAGATAGAAGTAGAAGATACTTCTGTGACTGTAGTAAAATTCAAAAATGGAGCGTTCGGCACCATTACCGGTACCACTTCAGTGTTTCCTCCTATACAACGTTTGGAAATTCACGGTGAAAAAGGTTCAATAATTGTAAATGATGAAGATATAACCAAATGGGATATGCTGGGGCCGGATGATAAAGCGGTAAGCCAGCTGGAGAGCATGAAAAGCGATACACAAAATCCTGGCATTGACCCAAAAAATGTAGGCAAGGAAGGCCACTCAATGCAGGTTGCTGATTTTATTGATTCAATAAAAACCGGCAGGGAACCGATGACCAACGGCGAAGAAGGAAGAAAATCATTGGAATTGATTCTTGCTATTTACAAGTCGGCAAAAACAGGTTTGCCGGTTAAATTATCTTGAGGATACCATGGACAAAACAATAAAAGCAGCAATAATAGGATTAGATACCAGTCATACCCTTGAATTTACGGAAAGATTGCAGTCTCCGGAGTGTGAACCGGAGCAGAAAGTTACCGGAATGGAAATAACTGCCTGCCTGCGGTTTGCAACGCCTTTTCAAAATGACGAAGGGCTGGATAAAAGACAAAAAGAGATGGAAGGCTGGGGCGTAAAAGTAACAAAAGATTTTTCGGAAGCGGTTGTAAATTGCGATGCCGTTATGATAGAAATAAACGACCCCTCACTGCATCTTGAGTATTTCAAAAAATGCGCGGAGCTTGGCAAACCTATATTTCTTGATAAACCGCTGGCGGATAATATTAAAAACGGCAAAGAAATACATGATATTGTAAAAAAGAAAAATTTGAGAATGTTTTCTGCTTCATCGTTAAGATTTGTGCCGCAACTTAATAAAGCTATTGCCCAAATGCCTAATCCTGTGTTTTCTCACTTTTACGGTCCGTTAGGCATTGCGCCTGCCGGAAGCAGTATTATCTGGTACGGTGTCCATGCTTTTGAAATGCTGGAAAAAGCCATGGGTAAAGGCGCCTTAAGCGTAACGACCAAAAAGGACCCTGCAGGAATTGTTTCAATTGTTGAGTATCCGGAAGGCAGGAGAGGCGTAGTAGAATTGCGTGAAGGTGCCTGGGTATTTGGCGGAAGTTTAAGCGATACGAAAAAATCTTTTCCTTTTGTTGTGGACATGAGCCGCGCTTATGCCGACCTGGTGATTGAAGTTAATAAGTTTTTCAGCGGCGGCAACACACCGGTTGCTCTGGAAGACACTCTTGAAGTTATGGCACTCCTTGATTGCGCGCAGAGGTCTTTGGACTCAGGAAAAAAAGAAAAAATATGATAAGAAAAAAAGATGAGTTGATGGCAAATATTTATAAAGATAGTTTTGCAGTTTTTACCAATACAAATCTTGGCGCTAAATTAAGATTTACATTTCCTGAAAACAATGTTTGCCGCATACAATCAGCCGGTAAAGATGGTGCTTTTGATAACCGGGGGGCAGTACAAACGTTGGCCCGCGATTTTGACAAAAACATAATTGAAACTTGTCTGCCAATTTTGTTGAAAAAAGACAAGAATAGCATAACAACTATAATGTCGGCCGATAGTTCTATCAGGGTCTCTATTACTCCAACACAATTTAGAATTTATTTATCAGAAAATAAAAAACAAAATAGTTGTGCATTATTGGAATTTGGCCCGGAGGGCAATTCAGTTTCAGGGCAATTGCGGGGGAAAGAAAATATTTACGGGTTGGGCCAAAGATTCAATGGTGTAAATCAAAGAAAAAAATCTGTCAACATCTGGGCAGAAGACCAATGGAACGAAATTGAAGATAATAGTTATGTGTCAATCCCATTTTTTTTAAGCACTTGCGGATACGGTGTTTTCCTCAACCGGTTTGAAAGCTCAATATTTGATTTAGGTAAAAAAAATAGAGATAACTGGTACATAAAGACTGAAAGCCCCTGTTTGGATTTATACGTTTTTCTTGGAAATTCGCCAAAGAAGATTATCGGAGCTTTCAATAAACTCTCCGGAATTACCCCAATACCGCCGCAATGGAGTTTTTCACCCTGGATTTGCCGGCATCTTCGATTAAGAGAACTAAGTTCCATTGATACCGTTCATGCTGTAATTAAAAAAATGGAAACACATTCCTTGCCCTGGGGAGTAATCATTCTTGAAGGATGGGAAACACATGATATCAAAACATATAAATACCTCAAAACTCTTGTTGCTGAATTGCATAAAAAAGGTAAAAAGGTATTACTTTATAGTACAGCCGGAAGGCTTCCGCAGGAATATTGGGCCGGTTTAAAGGCTAAACCTGAATACTTTGTCAGGAATCAACAAAATAATCCGTTCATTAAGGAAGCGCCTCATTTCAATCCTATGGATGCGCCCGATCGAAGAGAATCGTGTTTTATTGATATCACAAATCAGAAAGCTCTCAAGTGGTGGAAAGAGAAAGTTTGGGGTTCCCTTCTTGGTGACATAGGTGTTGACGGTTCAAAGATAGATTTTGGAGAACAATTTCCTGAAGATGATGATATTAAGTTTAAATCGGGAGTTGGCTCGAAAGGGATGCATCAGTATTATCCGGTATTTTATAATACCATGATGTATCGTCTCTTTCAGGAAAAACGCCCCGAAGGCGGATTATGTTTCAGCCGCGGCGGCGGCATAGGTGCTCAGCGATATCCATTTATCTGGTGCGGGGACCAGTCTCGTGAGTTTTCCAGATTACGCGCCATTGTGTCGGCTTCTCTTAGTTCCGGATTTTCCGGTGTTCCTTTTATGTGTCACGACATGGGAGGATATATACCTGCCCGCAAGAATATTAAAGATGATGAAACTGAAGTTTTTATCAGAGGCGTACAGCTGGCATGTTTTAGCCCCGTAATGCAGTTTCACGGCACTTCAAAACCGCCTTACGATTTTCCTGATAAAGTTATAGATATTTACCGTTTTTATTCAAAACTAAGATATGCATTAATTCCTTACATTAAAAAGCAATCAAAAATATGCTGCGAAACAGGACTGCCTTTAATGCGTCATCTGTATATTGAATATCCTGATGATATAAGAACGCTTGATATTGAAGATCAATATATGTTTGGGAACGAAATACTTGTTGCCCCGGTTCTCGCTCACTCTACAAACAGAAATATATATTTACCGGAAGGGAAATGGCTGGATTTATGGGAAAATAAAATATACACCGGCCCGATTCAATTAAAAAAATATTCCTCCCCTTTGGAAAATATTCCAATTTTTATAAGATATAGAGAATCAAAGCTGGCAGATAAATTAAGGATAAGTTTATGAGTTCCGATCAACCTCAAAAATGGTGGCAAAAACCTTTTACTATCATGGCGCAATGCTATGAAGGAATGGATTTGCCCAAAAGCAACGAAAAAGTAATTAAATTGAAAAAATCGCTCGGTTTTGATGTTGAACACTGGCTGGGTTCGTCAGATCAGAATCTTGGCGATATTGGCGGAGACAGTGGAAGAAACTATAATTTTAAAACAAGGGTGGGCTATAAAAAAGACCTGCTGAAAGATTATCTGAAAACATCAAAAAAGCTAAACCATAAAATGATTGTTTATCTTAACGTACACTGGTTCAGGCCTGAGTTTGGTGCAGATAAATTTATACGCGATGCCAGGGGGGGTAATGTCACAGGTTATGGCAGCGGAAACCTGGTATGCCCTGCAGGGCCTTTTCTTGAATGGGCAAAAATAATTGCAGAAGATTTAGGAAGGTATGCTATCCAGGGAGTCTTTCTTGACGGGCCTGTTTACAGGCTTTGTTACTGTGAATCCTGCAAAAATAAATTCAAGGAAAAATACGGCATTGAAATGCCCGAAAATATAACTCATGCTTCTGAGAATGAAAAAAAATATTTAAGGGAATTTCCTGTCAGCAATCTGGTAAATTTTCTAAACTGTTTTAGAAAAGCATTCAACATGCATAACCCAGAAGGAATTATCTATCATAACGGAGAAACATTGTCATCTCCAGGTTTTGCAAATGAAGCTGCCATTGAAGTTGATGATATACTCGGAAGCGAGGGCGGATTTTTAGGATACGACCCGCTCAGGACAAATTTTTTCTTTAATACATCCGCAACCGCTAAATTACTCAATTCCCAGGCCCGGGGCAAACCGACAGTTGTTTTTATTGATTATGGTTTTAAAAAATACGATTATTACGGCCATCCTGAGCCGGAAATCGGCAGAATGTATGCTGAAACGATAGCAAATAATGCCAATCCCTGGTTTTTATGGTATGAACTTACACCAGGAACAAAAATTGCTGTAAAAATGAACAAATTAATACAGGAAAACAGGGAAGTCCTTTCAAATACAAAATCACTGGCAAAAGTTGCCGTTCTTTATTCCGGGTTAAACCAACAGCTAACCGCCCAAAAACGTAAAATTTCACAGGATGATGTCCATTCATCATTAAAAACAAATACTATAGAGCTGTCGGGCAATCACTTTGACGCTTTTATGGGAATATATACTGCCCTAACCAGGTCTCAGGTTGTTTTTGACCTTATAACTGAAAAAAACCTGGAAACAAAATTGAATGATTATCAACTACTTGTGCTGCCGCAGGTGCTCGCGATGGATGAATATACAATTACTGCTATTAAGGAGTTTGTTAAAAACGGCGGCAACTTAATTGCAACTTTTGACACATCTCTTTATACGGCTGAGGGCAATAAAAGAGATGATTTCGGACTTAGAGAACTTTTTGGCTGTAATGCCGGAGAAATGGCACCTACTACGATGATTGACTACATTTCTGCTGATAATAATAATTTTCTGACAAATGGAATCAGCCAGAGCAGAATACCCTGCCCGCCAAAAAGAAGGTATGTAAAACCTCAAAAATATTCCAGGGAACTGATGTTTTATTATAAAGAAATGCCAAGAAGGTACTTAAGACTTGCAAACATTTCAGAAAAGCCGGCGGCATTATTAAACACATACGGAAAAGGGAAGGTGTTGTTTTTTCCTGAGGAAATAGACAGCAATTACATTGAGTTTTGTTTCCCTGAAGAAAGACAGCTTATTTCTAATGCGGTAAATTATTTAGCACCCCGGCAATTGAAATTTAATAAAGGGCTGAACTTTATTGAAACTACGCTTATGCAGAATGAAAAAGGTCAGATTTTAATACATCTGATCAATCTTTCAGGCGCAGAAAGGCCTGTTGAAAATATAATACCTTTTGAAAATCTGGAAATAACCTATAAAACAGGCAAAAAGATCAAAAATGTATACGCAGCTTTAAACAGGCAAGTTTTAAAATTCAAAATATTAAAAAACCAAATAGTAATTACCCTTCCAAAACTTGACCACTACGAAATTGTTGTTTTAAGTTGATATAATTCCTTTTAAAAAAAACATTTCCTTTGGATTTCTTTGGTGTAAATGTTTATAGCCCGAAAATAGTTGCCGCAGACAAAAATAATCCGGATGGTTTCAAAAAAATCCCTTACCCGAAAAAACACCCAAAAACCAGTATGGGTTGGGATATTAACCCTGATTGTATTTATTACGCAATTAAATTTCTTGCAGAAACTTACAAGGTTAAGAAATTTTATTTGACGGAAAACGGTGCTGCCTTTAAAGATATAGTTGCAAAAGATGGCAGGGTTCATGATAAAAATCGTATTGAATACTTGAAGGCACATTTTACCAGTGCACAAAGGCTTATTAAAGATGGTATAAACCTTGCCGGGTATTTTGTATGGTTGCTGATGGATAATTTTGAGTGGACGTACGGTTATGATAAAAGGTTTGGGCTTATTTATGTTGATTTTAAAACACAAAAAAGAATATTGAAAGACAGTGCGTTATGGTATAAGGAAGTAATAAAGAAAAATTCAAACATGTAATATGGAGTTGACAATTCCAAAATATACATGTAATATGGAGTTATGTATTCCAGAATAATTAAGCCTCCAAAAGATAAAAGTTTTTTCTTGTTCGGTCCGCGCGGTACCGGAAAAACTACCTGGGTAAAATCATGTTTTCCTAATGCATTGTATTTTGATTTGTTAGAAGCCGAAATATATAACGATCTTTTAGCTAGACCGCAGCAGCTTGAAAATTTAATCCCAAAAGATTTTAAGAATTGGCTGATTATTGATGAGATACAAAGAGTCCCTGAATTGCTCAATGAAGTTCATCGTTTAATTGAAAAGTATAAATACAAATTTATACTGACCGGATCCAGCGCCCGCAAGCTAAGGAAAAAAGGGCATAATCTTTTAGGCGGCCGCGCGCTAACTTACTCAATGTATCCATTAACTGTTGGTGAATTAGGGAAAGATTTTGATTTTAATCATTCCCTGAAGTATGGCTTCCTGCCGAGTGTTTATACCGAAGATAATCCGAAAGCGTATTTGGAAAGCTATGTTAAAACTTACCTGGATGAAGAAGTGCGTTCTGAAGGCCTGACAAGGAACCTGAGCGCGTTTTCAAGATTTTTGGAAGCTGCGAGTTTTTCCCAGGGGTCTATTTTAAGCGTATCCGCAATTGCCAGGGAGTGCGCGGTTGAAAGAAAAGTAGTAGAAAACTATTTTTCTATCCTTGAGGACTTGCTCATAGCATACAAACTGCCGGTTTTTACGAAAAGAGCGAAGAGACGAATGATTTCTCATCCCAAATTTTATTTTTTTGATGTTGGAATTTTTAGAACCTTGAGGCCGATGGGCCCCTTGGACAGGCCTGAAGAAGCTGAAGGCATTGCATTAGAAACTCTTTTATTTCAGGAAATAAAGGCAGTTAATGAATCCCTGGGACTGGGCTATTCAATTTACTATTGGCGGACTTCCAACAATATGGAAGTGGATTTTGTGATGTATGGGGAAAAAGGTATCAAGGCTTTTGAAATCAAGCGTGCCGGGAAAGTTTCAGGCTCCATGCTTTCGGGTTTAAAGTCATTTTTAAAAGAATATCCTATGGCAAGGGCCTATTTTGTGTATGGCGGAGATAAATATATGCGGGAAGGCAATATTGAAATCCTGCCTGTCAACAATTTGCTAAAAAATCTTCCTGATATTTTAGGTTAAAAAGAGTATAGAAGAATTAATGATGAAAAATAAAATATGTCTAAACGGCAGTAACTGGTTTTTTAAAGATAGTAAATCAACAAAATGGTTTAGCGCCTCCGTGCCGGGCTGTATACACACAGATTTAGCGGCTGCAGGCAAGATTTCTGACCCTTTTTACGGCACAAACGAAAAAGACCTTCAATGGATAAGCGGCATTGACTGGGATTATAAAACCCGGTTTGATATAGCAGACAAAAACCTGTTTCAAAAAGACAGGATTGATCTGCTTTTTGAAGGAATAGATACTTTTGCGCAAATCAGCTTAAACGGCAAAAACCTGGGCCGATCCGATAATATGTTTCACGAATACAGGTTTGATGTAAAAAGCCTCCTGAAAGAAAAAAACAACATCCTTCTGATAAATTTCAAATCCCCGCTAAAATCATCAAAAAACCTGGAAAAAAAATACGGTAAACTGTACGCCAGCAACGGCGATATAAGCCGTGTCTATGCACGCAAAGCACAATATTCTTACGGGTGGGACTGGGGCCCGTGTTTTACTACCTCGGGGCTTTATAAAGGCGTAAGCATAGAAGGAAGCGATAACGCAAGAATTATTTCTTTATTTGCGCAAACTACTGAAATCTCATCAAAAAAAGCAACTCTTAAAATTGATTATGAAATTGATTCTTTTAACGGTTCAGAATTAGAAGCAGATTTGAAAATCCTGTTTAACAATACAGTTTTAACAACCAGCACAGAATCTTTGAAATTACAAAAGGGCAGAAATGAAGGCAGTTTCAAGGTTGAAATAAAAGATCCTCAGCTGTGGTACCCCAACGGTTACGGAAAACAACCGCTATATAAAATTGATTTTCAACTTAAGTGCAAGAACAAAATCATTGACAGTTTCAGTGACAGATTCGGCATCAGAAAAATACAGGTAATCCAGGACAAGGATAGTGTAGGAAGAACATTCATATTTGAAGTAAACGGTATAAAGATTTTCAGCAAAGGCTATAACTGGATTCCCGCAGACTCATTCCTTCCCAACGTAACTGCAAAACAATACAAAAAACTATTAAACCTTGCCAAAGAGTCTAACGCAAACATGATGCGTATCTGGGGCGGCGGCATTTATGAAGATGACCAGTTCTATAAAACATGTGATGAACTGGGCCTGCTGGTCTGGCAGGATTTCATGTTTGCCTGCGCTGTTTATCCCGGGTACAAAGGTTTCCTTGATTCCGTAACAAGAGAAGCCAACTATCAGATAAGGCGCCTGCGCAACCACCCCTGTATAGCACTCTGGTGCGGGAATAATGAAAACGAGGCTTATAAATGGGACGGCTGGGATGGCTATCCGATAGGCAAAAAAACACCCGATGAAACTATTTTTTATAAAATTCTTCCCGGGCTTTTAAAGAAACTGGACCCGGCAACTTTATACTGGCCGTCAAGCCCCTGGGGTTATGAAAAAGCGTATGATTCAAAAACCACAGGTGACAGCCATTCCTGGGAAGTGTGGAATTTAAGGGATTACACAGCCTATTCAAAAGAAACCGGGCGCTTTATAAGCGAATTCGGGTTCCAGTCTATGCCGAATTTTTCTACCATTCCTTCCTATGCAGGCGCCTCTGAAAGAGCCTTAACCAGCGAAGTAATGGAAAACCACAACAAACAAATTGAAGGTACTTCAAAGCTGTACCGCCACATGGCATTATGGTTTCCTGTAACAGAAGATTTAAAAGAGTTTGTTTTCCGTACCCAGATGCTCCAGGGCCAAGCGCTGAAATATGGTATAGAGCACTGGCGCAGGAGAAAGTTTAAAACTGCCGGCGCGCTTATCTGGCAGTTGAATGACTGCTGGCCGGTTGCCAGCTGGTCTTTGGTTGATTATTCCCTGAAACCCAAATTGTCTTATGCTTATATAAAAAAAGTATTCAGCCCGCTTTTGGTATCTATTGAAAAACAGGAAAATGGTATTTCAGTATGGCTTATAAATGACACACAGAGTAAAGCAGCAGGAAAACTTACGGTAAGCATTAAGAGTTTGATTGATGATAAAGTTTCTTTTGAAAAAAAGCTTAATGTTTCAGTAAATGCAAACACATCTAAAAAAGCTGTCACTTTAAAACTTGATAATGCCCATCAAAGTTGCGGAAAATATGTCTATGCTGTTTTTGAAGCTCAGGGCAGGCAATATTCAAACGCGCTTCTATTTAAACCCCTGAAATACCTGAGACTGGGCAAAAACGAAATTAAAAAAATAATTCATAAATATTCAAGCATTGAAACCAAATCTTAAAAACAGGAGATTCAAATGACCGGAAGAGAACTTGTAAAAAAAGCAGTTTTATTTCAGGGCCCGGAGAGAACTCCAAGAAATTTGCCTGAGCCCTGGGGAACGGATTTTCTGCACGTAGCTATAGGGCCGAATCCGGATTTTAAACCAAAGGTTGAAGGTGAAGATGAATGGGGCTGTATCTGGGAAAAAGTGGATGCAGATAAAACCATGGGCCAGGTGAAAGGCCATCCGTTGAAAGACTATGCCCTGCTGGATAATTTTAAATTTCCTGATTATAAATTGGATTCCAGGTACGTAAAAATAAAAAATGACATTGAAGGAAATAAAGAACAGAAATTTGTCCTGGTTAATGTTCAATTCAGCCTTATTCACAGGCTGGAATATTTAAGAGGCCATGAACAGGCCTGGATGGACCCGTATTTATACCCGGAAGAATTAGGCAAATTGCTGGATAGATTAGCGGACATTGTAATCGGTTCCATTGATAAATTATCAGAAATGGGAGTAGACGGCATAATGGCTTATGATGACTGGGGTTTACAGGACCGGCCTATTCTTTCACCGGAAATGTTTAATAAATATTTTCAGCCCAGATATAAAAGAGTCTACCAGCACGCTCACAAGAAAGGCATGCTTACATTTCTTCACAGCTGCGGATACATTATTGACTTACTGCCGGGTTTCATTGACGCCGGTTTAAATGTAATTCAGATGGACCAGCAGGAAAATATGGGGGTTGAAAATCTTTCCAGAAGATTTGGCGGCAAGATATGTTTCTGGAGCCCTGTTGATATACAGAAAACAATGATAACAGGTTCCCTTGATGATATACGCAAATATGCCCGCAATTTAGTTAAGATGTTAGGCAAATTTAACGGTGGTTTTATTGCCCAATGGTACGAATCATCGGAAGCAGTTGGGCACTCTAAAGAAAAAATTGACGCCATGAGCGAAGCCTTTACCCGGCCCTAAACTAAATTCAACATAACAGCTTTCAAAATATAGACAAAGCTATGCAGTTCACTTGATAGTGATTTGACATAGCTTTGACTTTTTATGTACGGGAATACACTATAATCATATCAGAGGCTGCTGCTTATTTCCTGACAGGAAATAAATTTGAAGACACAGGAAAAACAATGAATAAAAGACTTTTGCTTGTTTTTATTTTTGTATCGTTATCTTCCTCACTCAACTCTGCCACTTATTTCGTTTCAACTACCGGTTTAGACACCAATACAGGCACCCAATCCTCTCCCTGGAAAACAATACAGTATGCAGCCGACAACGTATCACCCGGCGATACTGTGCTGGTAAATACCGGCACCTACAGTGAAACAGTAACTATTGAAGTTGTTGCCACTGCTGTTTCATCTATTACTTTCAGGGCAAACGGCACAAATGTAATTATATCCCACAGTTCCAGCTGGAATGGCGGGGTTATATTTATAGGGCCTGATGCTGAATATATTGTTATTGACGGTTTTACTATTACCGGCGGCGGTAATGCCAACGGTATCCGTGTTGATGTATCTGACCACATTACTATAAAAAACTGCAAATGTTACCAGAATTATAGGGGCATATTTACCGATTTCAGTAATTATTTACTGCTGGAAAATAATGTGTGCCATGACAACCCTGGTGAACACGGTATCTATGTAAGCAACAGCTGTACTTATCCAACAGTCAGGGGAAACGTACTTTATGGAAATGAAGGTGCCGGGTTACATATGAACGGTGACCAGGAAATAGCGCTTCCTGCAGGTTATACACTTCCGCTGGGTATAATTTCCCATGCCTTGGTGGAAAATAACATCATCTATGAAAATGGTTCCGGCGCGGCGTTAAGTATGGATGGAGTGCAGGACAGCATCGTAAGGAATAATCTGATTTATGATAACTATAGCCAGGGACTGACATTTTTTCAGATAGATGGAAGCGATGGTTCAAAAAGAAATAAGATTCTCAATAATACAATTTACAATACTGCCGGCACAGGTAGCAGAGCTATGGGCATAGAAGATAATTCATCAGATTGTACGGTAATGAACAATATTATAATCGGCGGGAGTAACGGTACTAGCGCTGTTGAAGTGTATAACAGCAGTCTGGTTGGTTTAACCATGAATAACAATATTATTTATAACAACGGTTCTGCCGGGCTGGTAACCAATAATAATGGAAGCACCTATACCACATTAAGCGCGTGGCAGTCAGCCAGCGGAAAAGACGCCAATTCAAAAAGCGTTATACCAACCAGTGTTTTTTTAAATATAGGCACAGGTACTTTCCGGCTTTCAGGCAATTCCCAGGCCAAAGATGCGGGCGCAACACTGAGTGATGTTCCTGCCGACATTGACGGCAAAACACGTCCTATAGGAAGCGCTTATGATATCGGTTGTTATGAATTCGGGGCACCTGTTGAATATTTTGCCATCAGCGGGTATGCTCTCGACGGAAGCGGTGCGGGTATTTCTGTGGTAATAGTAACTTTAAGCGGAAGCACCAATACCACCACCATAACAAGCGGTACAGGTTACTATGAATTTTCAAACATAAGTTCCGGTACATTTACTATTACGGCAAACAAACAGGACTGGGTTTTTAGCTCCCCCATTGTGCTTACAAATATCAGCACAAATCAAAATGCACAGAATTTTACAGGCACCTATTCAGGCACAAGCGTATTGTGCAGTATCAGCGGATATATAAAGGAAACTACAAATTCTCCAATAAGCGGTGTAACTGTCAGTTTATCCGGCCCGGAAAATACAACAGCTTTAACTGATTCAACCGGGTTTTATCAATTTATGAATTTAAGCACCGGAACGTATGTAGTGACTCCGGGGTTAACAAACTGGGTATTTGACCCGCTTAGTTATAGTTACAGCCCTTTAAGTTCAGACCAGAATAATCAGAATTTTACCGCTACATATACAGGAACAACCTATAAAATCAGCGGGTCAATAAAAGATGCTTCAGGAATAGTCGTGCACGCAACCATAGCTCTAACCGGCACCTTAACCAGATCTGCCAGTACGAACGTAGCCGGCTATTATGAATTTACCGGATTGCCTCCCGGCAGTTACACTGTAGAGCCCCAGGAAGAACACTGGGTTTTTGATCCTGCAAATACAACTATACAAATAACCAATGCAGATATAACCACTCAGAATTTTACCGGCACCTATAACGGCAGTGTTGAACTGGTTGCAAGGAATAATCTTATAAACCCTTTAAAAGGGGATAAAGTTATTTTAACTTATAACATTCATTCAGCAGGCAATGTGTCAATGGAAATATATAATTTACAGGGCAAACTAATAAAAACTGTAATTGATAATGCCAATCTGGGAATAGGGTCACACAGCGTTGAATGGAACGGAAAAGACAATGGCGAGACGGTAGTGCCTACGGGTATATATATAGTAAGTTTGAAACAGAACGGTTCAGTAATCAAAAAGAAAATCTGTGTGATGAAGTGAAAACGGAATATTGTACTCAAATAAGTTAAAGCGAAAGCTTCATCCCTGCTTCAAAGATGTTTAGATAAAAGGGGTTGGAATACAATGTAAAATAATAACGGAATCCAGTGCACAAAAATGAACCGGTTACAATTTGTAGCCGGTTTTTTTTATACAAAATTCACTAAAGCTGCCCGGTTTTTTGACTAAAACAGTTGATTTAGATATAATGACGAATCATGGAACTGGAAAAAGTATACAACCCTAAAGAAACCGAATCAAAGTGGTATAAATTCTGGGAAGAAAAGAAGTATTTTGAATCCCATGTAAACCCCGCAAAAAAACCATTTACCATGGTTATCCCGCCTCCGAATATCACCGGCATACTGCATATGGGCCACGTGTTAAATAATACCATTCAGGATATTTTAGCCCGTTATAAAAGAATGTCCGGTTATGAAACCTGCTGGATACCCGGCACAGACCACGCGGGCATTGCCACTCAAAACGTAGTAGAAAAAAGCCTTGCCAAAGAAAAAATATTCAGAAGAGACCTTACGCGCGAACAGTTCCTGGAATATGTGTGGAAATGGAAAGACCAGTACGGCGGCACCATTATCAAACAGTTAAGGTATTTAGGCAGTTCCTGTGACTGGCCCCGCGAAAGATTTACTCTTGATGAGGGGTTATCAGATGCAGTCAAAGAAGTTTTTGTCCGGCTTTATGATAAAGGCCTTATATATAAAGGAAAGTACATTGTAAACTGGTGCCCGCGCTGTACTACAGCGCTAAGCGATGATGAAGTAGAACACCGGGACCACGAAGCCAGTTTATGGCATATTAAATATCCGCTTAAAGGCACAAATGAACATATCGTAGTTGCTACTACCCGCCCCGAAACCATGCTGGGCGACACTGCCGTAGCCGTTAACCCTTCAGACGAACGTTATAAACATTTAATTGGCAAAACACTTATACTGCCCTTGGCTGAAAGGGAAATACCTATAGTGGCAGATGCATTTGTAGACCCTGCTTTCGGTACCGGTATGGTAAAAGTTACCCCGGCGCATGACCCCAACGATTTTCATATTGGTAAAAGAAATAACCTCCCGCAGATAATTGCTTTTGATGTGCACGGCAAAATGAATGAAAACGTGCCTGAAATTTACCGCGGGCTTGACCGCTATGAATGTAGAAAAAAAGTGGTAGAACATTTAACGGAAAAAGACCTGCTGGTAAAAACTGATAAACATAAAAATGCCGTAGGCCACTGCTACCGCTGTGACACGGTGATAGAGCCGTATTTGTCTGACCAGTGGTTTGTAAAAATGAAACCCATGGCAGAAAAAGCGCTGGAAGCCGTAACCAGCGGCAAAATACAGTTTACTCCGGAAAGATGGGTAAAGGTATATCAGCACTGGATGGAAAATATTAATGACTGGTGTATTTCCAGGCAACTGTGGTGGGGGCACCGCCTGCCTGTTTATTATTGTAATAATTGCCGGCAGCAGGCAGAAGCTCAAATTTCAAATTTGAAATCCAATCCTGAAACAGCGCAAAAAGAAAAGTGGATTATAGTTTCTAAAGAACTGCCCAAAAAATGCCCGCACTGCGGCAGTACAGCATTAGAGCAGGACCCGGATGTGCTGGATACCTGGTTTTCTTCGTGGTTATGGCCGTTTTCTACGCTTGGCTGGCCCAAAGAAAATGAGGATTTAAAATATTATTATCCTACCGATACGCTGGTAACTGCCGCGGATATTATATTTTTCTGGGTTGCCAGAATGATTATGGCAGGCCTTGAGTTTAAAGGCGAAGTACCGTTTAAAAAAGTATATTTTAACAGCATAGTAAGAGACGCTCAGGGCAGAAAGATGAGCAAATCCCTTGGCAATTCCCCTGACCCGCTGGATATAATCAATGAATACAGCGCAGACGCGCTGAGATTTACCGTAGCATACCTGTCACCGATAGGTCAGGACGTGCTGTTTGCCAAAGAAAAATGTGAAATAGGCAGGAATTTCTGCAATAAAATCTGGAACGCCAGCAGGTTTATCCTGCTGAATGTGGATAATAATATGCAGGCAGATATAAAGAGCCTGGATAGTTCCCTGGCTCCTATGGATAAGTGGATACTTTCCGAATATAACCAGGCCATAAAAGAAACTACAAAATATCTGGATGAATTAAATTTTACCGGTGCTGCGCACATATTACATGAATTTTTCTGGTCCAAGTTCTGTGACTGGTACGTGGAATTTGTAAAACCGCGCCTTCAGGACGAAAAACAAAAAGAAGTGGTGCAGTACGTATTTCTGTATGTGCTGACAAATTCTCTGAAATTAATGCACCCCATAATGCCGTTTATAACTGAAGAGCTTTACCAGCAGACAAAAGGCCTGCTTCCGGAAAAAAGCAGGGACGAAAGCATAATGATAAGCAGCTGGCCGGTGTTTAACGCTGTGCCGGGTTATGAAAGTTCCGTAAAAGAAGTGGAATTTGTAATGGAATTCATAAAAGCCATTAGAACTGTCCGCGTGGATATGAATGTTGCACCCCAGAAACAGGTAGAAATAGTTATTAATACAGCAGACAAAGAAAAATTTGAAATAATACAAAAATATCTTCCTAACATGACCCTGATGTGCAAAGTAGGCAAAGTCTCTGCCGGCAGTGTTAAACCAAGGTTTTCTGCAATAATTGTTGCCGGCGGCGTAGAAATATTTATTCTGCTGGAAGGCATAATAGATTTTGAAAAAGAGAAAGCCCGCCTGGATAAAAACTGCCAGAAGGTTATAAAAGATATTGAAGGTTTAAACAATAAACTTTCAGATAGCAGATTTCTGCAGCATGCCCCGGAAAAAGAAGTGGAAAGATTAAAAGCATTTAAAAAAGAAAACGAAGATAAACTGGCAAGTATTAAGAAATATATTGATGTATTACAAGCCGAATGACAGCGAACAAAAACTTGAATGAAAGCGAATAATTTTTAAAAAAAGGGGTAAAAATGAGAAAGATTACAGTGACGCCTAATTATGTAAAGTTCGGTGACGGTTCATGTTTGTTTCAGACAGGAGACACAAAAGTGCTATGCGTGGCAACCATCAATGAAGACAGGGTTCCTCCGCACTGCGAAGCAAAAGAAATTGGCTGGGTTTCCGCAGAATATGCCATGCTTCCTCATGCAGGCAAAGAACGTACCGCAAGGCAAAGAAGCATAAATTCAGGCCGTACCCATGAAATACAGAGACTAATAGGCAGGTCTTTACGCGCCATTGTGGATTTATCTAAACTCGGCAGAAGGACCATTGTAATAGACTGCGATGTTATTCAGGCAGACGGCGGTACGCGCACCGCTTCCATTAACGGCGCGTATATTGCTTTATCACAGGCCATAGCAAAACTAATAAAAGAAAAAAAACTATTTGATAACCCCATAAAAGATTCAGTGGGAGCCACAAGCGTAGGGATGGTAAAAAACAAACTTATTCTGGATATGTGCGCCGCAGAAGATAATGAAGCGCAGGTAGATATGAACGTGGTTATGACCGGCTCCGGAAAATTTATTGAAGTTCAGGCTACCGCCGAAGGCAAAGAGTTTTCAGGCCAGGAACTTAATAAAATGCTCAATATGGCCGGCAAAGGCATCAAAGAGATAATAAAAATTCAGAAAAAGATAGTAAAAATATAGTTGGATAGTCTGATAGTCAAATAGTAGGATAGAGAAAATATATTTTAAACTCGTAATTAGTAAAAGATTTCACTAACCACCTAACTACTAATCACATAATCACTATCCTTGTAATATTCATAAATCTATGAAACTTGTAATTGCCACAAACAACAAAGACAAACTGAAAGAAATAAAAGATATTATTTCCGCTATGAACCTGCCTGAAAAAGTGCAGGTTCTTTCTTTACCGGACTATAAAAATGTACCGGAAGTAATAGAAGACGGCGCTACACTGGAAGCCAATGCCATAAAAAAAGCACAAACCATTGCTGATTTTACCGGTGAAATAGCCCTGGCTGATGATACCGGACTTGAAGTAGACGCCCTTAACGGAGCGCCCGGAGTATATTCAGCGCGGTTTGCCGGTCCCGGCTGTAATTATAAGGATAACAATAAAAAACTGCTGACAGAACTGCAAACCTACCCGGATAATAAACGTATTGCCCGTTTCCGTTGTGTTATAGCGGTAGTGGTCCCCGGCGGGAAAACTTATACCGCTGAAGGCGCAGTAAACGGATTTATTGCTAAAGAAATGAGGGGCACAGACGGTTTCGGTTATGACCCTCTTTTTATGATTACCGGGTTGAACAAAACCTATGCAGAGCTTAATTTGGAAGAAAAAAACAAAATAAGCCACCGCGCCATAGCCGTAAAAAAATCAAAAGACATTTTACTTGAATTATTTTCTAAATAGTAATATAATTGACAATACCAAAAATAACCGGAGGAAAAAATGAAATTATTAAAGATTCTGTTTATTTCATTAGCCCTACTTGTAATTGTAGTGATAGCGGGCATGTGGTCTGTGGGCATGTTTCAGAAAATAGAGTTTAAGGCGCAGGATGTAGGCGCCATGACTATGGTTTATACCGAACACATAGGCCCCTATAATAAAATAGGCCCGAAGTTTGAAATAGTTAAAAAATACCTTGATGACAACAAAATTGCATATACCTATGGTATTGGCGAGTATCTGGATAATCCCGCAAAGGTAAGACAGGAAGAGCTGAGAAGTTATGCCGGGTATTTGGTAGATAAACCCATAAAAACAGCAGAACCCATAAGAGTAAAAAAAATACAGAAAAATTATTATGTTGTTTGTACATTTGTCGGTATGCCTATGGTTGGGCCGTTTGTAGTGTACCCGAAAGCAACAAAGTGGTTTGAAAAGAACGGTTATGAAATGACCGGCGCCGCTTATGAAATTTATAAAATTGACGGCAAAATTATGTCTACTGATTATCTGTTTGCCGTAAAAAAGAAATAATAGTTCTTTCATTATAAGAGTTCATAATAGGAAGGGTTCAGCGAAACGCTTTTCACGCCCAGAAGGAAAAAAAAGTGGAGAGCGACGATGAACGGGAAACCGTTGGTTTCCCTTGTGGAGCACCGAACGTTACCTTCGTTAGCAAGAGAGGGAACCCGTTAGGGTGCGACAATACATAGATATTTCATAATAGGAAGGGTTCAGCGAAACGCTTTTCACACCCAGAAGGAAAAAAAAGTGGAGAGCGACGATGAACGGGAAACCGTTGGTTTCCCTTGTGGAGCACCGAACGTTACCTTCGTTAGCAAGAGAGGGAACCCGTTAGGGTGCGACAATATCGGGGCGTGGCTCAGTTGGCAGAGCACTCCGATGGACATCGGAGGGGTCGTAAATTCAATCCAATCGCCCCTAAGTACATAAAAGATATATTAATTTGAAATAATAAACGTTACAATCGGGGCTACAAGTAGTGTCCCGATGACAATTGATAAAAATAGAAAATCGGGGCGTGGCTCAGTTGGCAGAGCATTCGGTTTGGGACCGAAGGGTCGTTGGTTCAAATCCAATCGCCCCGATTTATTTTAACTACATGCTTGGTTTTGTATATATATTAAAAAGTTTAAAAAATAACCGTTACTATATTGGGAGTACAATTAACTTAGATAATAGAATAAGAGAACATAATAATGGCGAAGTACATTCAACAAAATACATAAGGCCATTGAAAATAGAATTTTATCAGGAATTCGAAAACATAGAAACAGCAAAAAAGGTTGAGCTTAGATTAAAAAGGTATAAAAACAAAAGCATCATTGAAAGAATAATTGCTGAAAAGAAAATAAGACCAAAATAAAAATCTTTCAAGGAGAAAAATATGCAGATAGCAGACAGAATCAGCAAATTAGGCACAGAGCAGGCTTTTCACGTACTGGCAAGAGCAAAAGACATGGAAAGAAAAGGTATCAATATGGTGCACATGGAAATAGGAGACACAGATTTTGATACTCCCAAAGTAGTAAAAGATGCCTGCATAAAGGCAATAAAAGAAAATAAAACCCACTATCTTCCTTCACAGGGCTTGCTGGAATTCAGAACTGAAATAGCAAAATTCATATCAAAAACCCGTAAAATTCCGGTAACACCGGCAGAAGTAGTAGTTACCCCGGGCGCAAAACCAATTATTTTTTATTCTATCCTTGCCACCGTTAATCCGGGTGACGAAGTAATAATACCAAACCCGGGCTTCCCTACCTATGAATCCGTAGTAAACTTTATCGGAGCTAAGCCGGTGCCGCTTCCTTTAATAGCAGAGAAAAACTTTAACTTTGATTTAGACCTGCTGGAAAAACTGATAACCAAAAGAACGAAATTCATCATTGTAAATTCACCGCAGAATCCTACCGGCGGCGTGTTACCGCACGAAAGCCTGGTGCGTATTGCCCAGCTGGCAAAAGAACATGATTTATGGGTGCTTTCAGATGAAGTTTATGATAAGTTCATTTTTGAAGGTAAGTTTGAAAGTGTCAGCACGCTTCCCGGCATGAAAGAAAGAACAATCATTTTAAATGCTTTCACAAAAACCTATTCCATGAGCGGCTGGCGCCTGGGTTACGGTGTAATGAACGCTGACTTGGCAAAAGTAGTATCAAACCTTATAAACAATTCCATCTCCTGCTCTCCAAACTTTACTCAGTGGGCAGGCATAGCGGGACTTAAAGCGCCTGAGTCCGTAGTTACAAAATTCCGTACAGAACTCAAAAAACGCCGTGACGCGTTTGTAACTGAAATAAAGAAACTTCCAAAAGTAAAATGCCACTGTCCCAGAGGCGGCATTTATTTATTCCTTGATATCAGGGAAACCGGCAAGACCAGCAAAGAAGTATTTGAAATCCTTTTTGAAGAAGCGCACGTAGCCACTTTATCCGGCGCTGCTTTCGGCAAATATGGCGAAGGTTTCATAAGGCTGTCCTTCGGTTCTGCCCCGGTACCGCGCATTAAAGAAGCAGTAAAAAGAATGCAGAGCGTCTGGTATAAGATAGCTAATTAATAGCGGTTACGTGATTAGGTGATTAGTTGTCAGTAAAAACCTTCACTAATCACTAAATACTAACCACTTAATCACTTTTTTTGTCTTTTAAATTATGGAAATACTCAGGATTTGTCTGGCGCAGATAAACAGCACAGTAGGAGATCTTGAAGGCAACTGCAGTAAAATCCTTCAAAGAATCAATGACGCCAAAAAATCCAAAGCAGATATAGTAGTTTTTCCTGAACTGGCCCTAAGCGGGTATCCTCCCGAAGATTTGCTCCAAAAACCCCATTTCATAAAGAAAAATCGTGAATACCTCGGTAAAATTATAAATAACTCCGCAGATATTTTTGTTATTGTCGGGTTTCCCGGAGCTCAAAAAGATAAAATATACAATTCTGCCGCGCTGATATACAATAAAAAACTGCTCGGTGTTTATCATAAAATATGCCTGCCGAATTACGGTGTATTTGACGAACAACGCTACTTTGCTTCCGGCACAGAATGCCCGGTATATAACTTTAACGGCAAATTTAAAACCGGTATAAACATTTGTGAAGATATATGGCACCAGCAGGGCCCGCAGAAAATCCAGTCCCTGTACGGGAAAGCAAAAATAATAATTAATATTTCCTCATCTCCTTACCACATACAAAAACTTGATCTAAGAGAAAAACTGCTTAAAAACATGGCCGTGGAAAATAACACGCATGTGTTTTACTGCAATGCTGCCGGCGCCCAGGATGAGCTGGTGTTTGACGGCGGGAGTATGGTGTTTGATAATAAAGGAAAGCTTACAGCCCGCGCAAAACAGTTTGAGGAAGATATGCTCTACACGGACCTTGTCATAGATAAAGCGCTTTCAGGAAAAACTGCTGTAAAAAACAAAAGCGTTTTAAACATAAATGTAAAAGGTTTCAAGACCAAACCAAAAGAAATAAATGAAAATGTCATAAATAAAAAGTACGGCCTTATAGAAGAGGTTTACAATGCCCTGGTGCTGGGGTTCAGGGATTATGTTTCTAAAAACGGTTTTAAAAAAATTGTGCTTGGTTTAAGCGGGGGCATAGACTCAGCCCTGGTAGCGGCTTTAGCGGTATATGCCCTGGGAAAAGAAAATGTGGTAGCGCTTACTCTGCCTTCCAGGTATTCATCTGAAGGCACATTAAACGATGCAAAATGCCTGGCGATAAATCTTGGCATAAAACTTTATGAAATACCCATAAAGAAACTGCATGACGTTTATCTGGATTTATTTAAAGATGTATTTAAAGGAACAAAGCCCAATATAACAGAAGAAAATATCCAGGCGCGTATAAGGGGAAATATTTTAATGGCTTTCTCCAATAAATTTGGCTGGCTGGTAGTTACTACCGGCAACAAAAGCGAACTTAGCGTAGGCTACTGCACACTTTACGGTGATACGGCAGGCGGTTTTGCTTTAATTAAAGATGTGCCTAAAACTCTTGTTTACAGGCTTTCGGAATTCATAAACCAAAAAAACGGCAGGGAATTAATACCTGTCAGCATATTTAAAAGAGCACCAACAGCTGAGCTGAAAAATAACCAGACAGATCAGGATACTTTGCCGCCATATAACGTGTTAGACAAAATTATTGATGAGTACGTAGAAAATGACCGCAGCATGGCGCAGATAGTAAAGAAAGGTTTTAACAGGGAAACAGTTAGCCGGGTTATTTCTATGATAGATAAGAATGAATATAAAAGAAGACAGTCACCAATAGGAATAAAAATCACACCGAAAGCTTTTGGCAGAGACCGCCGCATGCCCATCACCAACAAGTTTGATGAGTAATCCTTACCCTAACGTATAATTAGGATACATAGAAGCGAAAGCCAGTCCGATTAGCACAGACATAACACTGATAACCAATAAATAAATAGCCAGTATTTTCCAGCCGAACTCTTTTCTAATAACCAGAATAGTACCGTAGGAAGTTATAGGGCCTGCTAACAGCAGTACCATGCCCGCGCCAATATTTAAACCTGCCAACACAAAAGCATGCGCCATGGGTACGCTGGCGGTAGAGCAGATATACATCAGCAGTCCGAAAAGTAGAGCAAAAATATAGCCTGTAAAACTCGCCAGATAATTATTAATAAAATGGTTAACCGGTGTAACCGAAGCAATAATTGCCGCCAGTAAAATACCTATCAGCAGTTCTAACCCCATTTCTTTAGGAAGGTCAATAAACCCGTAGCTTAACACGGATTTAATTCTGTTAAGTATTCCTTTTCTGTGGTGGCCGTGCTCTGCGCCTTCTTCTGCGCATTCGTGGCACATAGGGCAGGATTCATGCTCTCCTTTTACTTCAGGTGTTTCAAAGAAATTGCCTATTATGCCTATCACAAAACCCATTAACACTACTCCCGCACAGAGGGCAATAGTAAAACCAATGCCCATAAGTTTCCAGGTTACCAGTATGGCTGTTATAGAAGTTGCCGGCGTGGCAACGAGGAATGCCAGTACAGGGCCTAAAGGGACCCCTTTTTTTCTAAAGGTTACAGCTATTGGCAGTGAGCCGAAACAGCATACCGGCAGAAACATACCTATAACTATCACATATAATAAAGGAAAGAACCCTTTATTGCCCAAGTGTTTTTCTACAAGGTCCTGAGGCAGTGCTTCGTGCACAATACCGCTGATTAAAAGGCCCAAAATTATGCTGGGGATTATGTCCTTGCCGTAATGAACTAGGTGCATTAAAAAAGTTTCCATTTGTTTTCTCCTTGAATAACTGACAAGTGATTAAGTGTTTAAGTGATTAGGTGGTTAGCAAAGATTTAACTACTTTTGTTGCCAATTGTGATTTGGATACTACCCGTAATCCTAGGTTTGTTTTTTTACCAGTTGTACCCAGGATACTACCCGTAATCACGGAACCACTAACGACTAACTACTGTCTTTTGTTAAGCGGTGACATGGCGCGTAACTTTGCCACAATAACGGGCAGGGTTTCTATGATATAATCAATATCTTTTTCCGTATTGTTTAACCCCAAAGAAAAACGCAGTGACCCCTGGGCAAGTATGGGATTAACACCCATAGCGCTTAAAACATGAGATGGTTCCATATTACCGCTGGTGCAGGCAGAGCCCGCAGAAGCCGCTATGCCTTTTAAGTCCAGGTTGAGCAGTAAGGATTCTCCTTCAATGTATTCAAAGGACAGGTTTAGCGTGTTTGGCAATGACTGGGTGGGGTGAGTATTTAAATGAATGTGTTCAATGTTTTTTACTATACCTTCCCAGAGTTTGTTTCTTAATTTTAACAGGTGAGTAGATTCTTTTTCCAGTGAGTTTAGCGCTATTTCACACGCCTTGCCCAGACCTACAATACCGGTAATATTTTCTGTGCCTGCGCGCAGGTTGCCTTCATGATGGCCGCCGTGTAAAAGGGGCTGCATTTTTGTGCCCTTGCGTACAAACAAAGCGCCCACACCTTTAGGGGCGTTTATTTTATGGCCTGATATGGAAAGCAAATCTACATTTAATTTATCTACATCAAGCTTTATTTTTCCTGCCGCCTGCACCGCGTCTGTGTGAAAAAGTACGCGCCTGGCACTGCCTGTTTTCAGGTTAAAATCTTTTATTATTTTACCAATTTCTTCTACGGGTTCAATTGTTCCTGTTTCATTATTAGCTGTCATTATAGAAACAAGGATAGTTTTATCAGTCAGGGCTTTTTTAAGCTCATCAAGTTTTACCACCCCGGTGCTGTCTACCGGCAGGTAGGTGATTTTAAAACCATTACTTTCAAGGAATTTGCACGGGTTTAAAACAGCATTGTGCTCTATCTGGGAAGTGATAATATGGTTTCCATGTTTCTGCAATGCAGAGGAAGTGCCTTTTATGGCCAGGTTGTCGGCTTCGGTTCCGCCGGAAGTAAAATATATTTCGCCCGGAGATGCATTGAGCAGCTTAGCTGTCTGTTCGCGCGCATGTTCCAGGGCATAGTGGGCTTTCTGCCCGTACTGGTGTATACTTGACGGGTTGCCGAAATCTGTTTCAAAAAACGGCAGTATTTCGCGCATTACTTCCGGATGTACGGGTGTGGTGGCGTTATGGTCAATATAAATTCTTTTCATGATAAGCCTATTCTATCAAAAAATTAGACAGCTTGAAATATTCTACCATTAAACGTTTAGTTATTTTACCGGGTGCGCCGATGTTGTGTTTGTCAATACAGTTTACCGGCACAAGGCCGTAAAGTGATCCGGTAATAAATACTTCATCTGCCTTAGTGAGTTCTTTAAGCGTAACCTTCTTTTCCTGTAAAGGGATTTTAAGTTTTTTTGAAAGTTTGATTACCAGGGCTCTGGTAATTCCGGGAAGCATAGGAAAATCAGATAAGGCAGGTGTATAAAGGATGCCGTTTTTTACCATAAAGATATTTGCGGACACGCATTCAACCGCATAGTTTTTTGTTTCATCAAGTATAAGCGCGTTTAAAAACCCTTTTTCCATGGCAAGGTTTCTTTCGTAAATGTTTTCCAAACAGTTTATAGTTTTGTGTTTTGGAATTTCTGAAAACCGCGTTCTTGAAACATTTGAAACGGATATTTTTATCCCGTTTTTCATGTATTTTTCTGGTATAACAGGCAGGGGTTTTGTGTAAATAAACACGGTGGGTCTGTTTTCTGTGCCTGCACTGACCGTGATGCGGATATAGGTGTCTTTCAGGTTGTTTTCTTTCAGCAGTTTTTTGATTGTTTTGTTTAAGGTGTGCCCGGATTCGGTGATGCGTATGTTTAGATAGCCCAGAGCTTTTTTCAGCCTGGCGTAATGCATATTAAAAAACGGCAGCTTGCCGTTTACAGACCTGAAAGTTTCAAAGGCGCCCCTGCTGTATAAGTAGCCCTCATCTACGGGGGAGATATGCGCTTTGTTTAAAGAAATTATTTTTCCGTTTAAGTAAACTTTCAAAGGGCCTCCAGAAAAGTTTTTACTTTATGCAGGGTTTCTTCATATTCAGCAGAAGGGACGGAATCATAGGTTATGCCGCCGCCGGAATTGAAGTAAAGTTTTTTATTTTGCGCCATTATGGTTCTTATGGCAATATTAAAATCTGTTACTTTATTAAACCCGAAGTAGCCTATAGACCCGCAGTAAACGTTGCGGTGTATGCCTTCCAGCTCATCAATAATTTCCATAGACCGTATTTTCGGGGCGCCGGTTATGGACCCGCCGGGAAAACATGCCTTAAAACAGTCCAGATGAGTTTTGTTCTTATGCAGGGTGCCGGTAATGGTAGATATCAGGTGGATTACGGTGGCGTATTTATGGGCTTCATGCAGTTTTGCCACGCGGATTGAGTCATAACTGCATACTTTGCCCAAGTCATTGCGTTCCAGGTCTGTTATCATAAGCAGTTCTGCAAGGTTTTTTTTGCTGGTTAAAAGATTTTTTACTATTTTGGCGTCTTCTGCGGGGGTTTTTCCGCGGGGCATAGTGCCTTTTATAGGTTTGGTTTCTACTGCAGAGCCTTTTATGCTTAAAAACCTTTCCATAGAGAAGGAAAGTATTTCACGGTTATCAAATTTCAGATAGGCGCCGAAAGGAACATTGTTTTTTTCTCTGATAGTTTTATAGATTTGAAACGGAGAGGTGGAATTATTGGTATAAAAACGCTGGGACAGGTTAACCTGATACACGTCACCCTGCTCAATATACTTTTTTATTTTGTTTATAGCGCTGTAATACTGGTTTTTTGTGAAGTTAGATGTGATTTTGCCTGACAGTCCCGGCTTTTCCAAAGACTTAGCGGAAGCCGGAGTTTTTGAAATTCTGTTAAAAAAAAGTTCTATGCGTTTTTTTGCTTTTTCTTTTTGTTTGGCGGGCGTGTTTTCCGGTAATCCGGTAGATACAATGCACAGTGTGTGTTTTAAGTTGTCATAAACAAGTACCGTATCATAAAAACCAAATTCCATGTAAGGCCAGCACAGTTCATCAGTTGATGTGGTTTTAAAATGCTCTGTCAGCCGGCCTGCATCATAAGACACGTAGCCTGCCGCGGCGCCAAGCGGAAAGTCATAATTGCCCTGGGATATTTTGTATTTTGAAAGCAGGTGTTTAAGTTTTGTGAAAGCGTCTTTTTTTGATGATGAAAAACGGTAAAAAGGGTCAGCAAAAATAAATGAATATCTGCTGGTTTCTGAAGTGCCGGTGTTGCTGTCTAAAAAGATAAGGTTGTTATCATTTTTAAAACAGTTTGCTATGTCAAAGGCAGTTAGTTTAAAAGGCAGTTTTTCGACTATCATTTACTTGATAAACAGCTCCGGTTTTGATATTCTATAAACGTGAAAAATACTATGCTTAGATAAAAAATTTACCATATATAAACCAAAAATACAAATAATATTCTGAGAGGTAACGTACCTTCAAACTGGAAATACATGTACCCATTGCCATAACTGTAGGCACAGCAACGTACCTTATATTAGGTTCGGTTGAAGCGGCAATCAGCGCTCTGCTGGCGGGCATTTTTATTGATTTGGACCACTGGTTTGATTATTTTATGAACCACGGGGTTAAGTTTGACGTGAAAGATTTTTTTTATCAGCTTAATGAAGCCAGGATAACAAAGGTATATGTTTTGCTTCATTGTTATGAGTTTATGGCGTTGTTTACTGTAGTGATGTTGTTTGTAAAATCACCGATTATTCTGGGGATTTATATAGGTTTTATTACGCATTTTATGGCAGATATTTTAAGCTGGCGGTCCTATTATTACAGTTATTCGTTATTTTACAGATATTCCGTAAATTTTGATATGAAAAAGATTTTTAGGGCTTAAAAAATGGTGTCATTCCCGAAGTGATTCTGATCGGGAATCTATAGCAAAAATTGTAGTGGCTCAGCTTACTGAGCAGTTTGGAGGCATAAAATATGAGTATTACTATAATTGGCGGGGAATTAAGCGGCCAGCTACTTTTACCGGTAGATAAAAACCATCCGTTGCGCCCTATTCTTGCGCGCATTAAAAAATCCATTTTTGATATTATCCGGCTGAAACTTGACGGTGCGGTGTTTCTGGATTTGTTTGCAGGTACGGGTTCTGTGGGTATAGAGGCAATTTCCAGGGGTGCCTCACAGGTGGTTTTTGTAGATACTGCACTTTTGGCAGTAAAGATGGTAGAAAAGAACCTGCAGAAGCTTAAAATTATGCATAAGGCAAAGATTTGCCAGAGGGATGTGTTGTTTGGATTAGGCTGGCTGAAGAATATTACCAGGGAAAATTATTTTGATATTGTGTTTATGGGTCCGCCCTATAAGCTTTATTGTGTAAATAAGCTATTGACGCATCTTAAAGAAGCCAATGTGTTAAAAGCAGACGGGCTGATAGTGGCACAGCACCACCAAACAGAGAAAGTGGAAACAACAGACTTTAGAATTGTACGCACAGAAAAATACGGCGATACAATAGTAACATTCTTGAAGAATGTTTAAATTTAATCCTCTCCTCTTGTGAGAGGTCACGTGTAGTATCCCGACGAAAGATTGTAAAAAGTAAAATCGGGAACGTGGGTGAGGGTTTAATTAATTTACCGAATGATTGCGAAAAGACCCGACTTGTAGCCGCAAGCTTTAGCTTGCGCAGAATAGTGGCGAATAAAAAGCCGAATAATCAAAAATATCTGTCATACCCGAAAAGACCCTGATCCCGATATTCCCTTTTATCAGTTATAATCGGGACGCTGGCCTGCTACACTTCTTATCGTGTACCAGCAGCTCTTTCTTTTCCTATTACCATTAGTTTCAAGAACGCTACTCGCAGGAACGAGTACGGTAACTGCCTACAGTCGGGTATCCATTAATAATGACCTAATAGGGCTGAATTGTAGCCGCAAGCTTTAGCTTGCGCAGAATAGTAGCGAATAGAAAGCCGAATAAAGAGATTTGTAGTTGCCCATATATGGGCGTTTTTAAAAATAATCTTTAAAAAACTGTTTTTTCACTACCATTAATGATTTTTAACGCTAAAATCTGCGGCAACAACAGGAAGCCAATCAAACTCGCTTGTAATTCAGCTCAAACAAGATTGGCTTAATTCCCTGTTCTTGCATTGCTTTTGAGCTAAATCATTTATTGCGTTCAAAAACAGTTTTTCGAAATTAAGGTTTATGTAAGTAATCTTGAGAGATTTCAAACTAAAGATTTTTGCGACAAGTCAGTAGTTTAGAATTTTAAGTGATTTCTAAAAGATTGAGTAGAAATCTGTTAAAACAAATTTCAAAGAAAGCGGAAGAAAGTAAATGTTATCGGAAGTAACCTTGATCAATCTTGAATATTTTTATGGTTAAGGCTGTTGTAGAGATGGTTAAGTCGTCATATTAGTAAAAATACTAAAGGAGTTTTTGATGATAAAAGTTAGATTTAAAAACCGTGAGGAAATTAGAATGGGTTCTCCCTTTAATACTTGCGACATTATATTAGAGGATAATAAAAATAGGATTAATTTACCCAATAAGGATTGGCAGGATAAATTCTCTACTAGCCCCGATGGTAAATTGTTGGCATTAATATTCTGGGATATTAAGTGCAATGAACCGGGTTTTAGAATTCTCCTAGTAGATATTAAAAAACAAAATAAGAGTATATCTAAGCGTTTTAATGGTATTTGCAAGTCAATATCTTGGGCAGAAAACGGGTTTAATTTGGATATTATAACCTACGTTAAAATAATTAACAATAAGTTGTGTGTTTAGGTTTGTAGCGAGTACATGGTTAGTGTAAGTTCAACCATCGTAGTAGAAGGAATTATTTTTCAGGTTGCTGTTAGTAGTCAGGATTTCTATCAGAAGTCTTGACTGAAAAATTGGCATAGAAACTACTGACTTTCTAGATGAATCTTTAATTTCGAAATAGCATATTTGTTTTGGTTTATGAAAATATAATCAGTTTTTCAGTCGTTGTAACCAGGTTTTTTCGCTATTATTCGGCAGTATTCGCATAAAAGGAGAAGTTTATGGGTAAAACAGTTGTTATCAAATTCGGCGGAAACGCTACGGAAGATAGGGTTACAAGAAAGAAAATAATTAATGATATTGTGCGCCTCAGCAAAAATAATTCTGTTATTTTAGTGCATGGCGGGGGCCCGCAGATTAGCAGGTATATGAACGAGGCGGGTATAAAGCCCAGGTTTGTTAACGGGTTGCGCTACACTGACCCCAAGACTATGGTTATAGCCGAAAAAGCGCTGGGTGGGATAAATGCATCTATTGCAAACCAGATAAATAAATCCGGCGGGTACGCTTTTGGTATGTCCTGCAGGGAAGGCAATACGGCAATTTCTAAAAAAATAGTAAAGCTGGGGCTTGTAGGTGAAATACAAAAGGTAGATGCCCGGCTTTTAACCCTGCTCTGCAAGGCAAAGATAGTGCCGGTTATTATGCCGGTAAGCAAAGATACTAAAAATACAACGCTTAATATAAATGCAGATACAGCGGCTACGGAAATAGCAGTAGCTATGAAAGCGGATATATTGCTTTTTTTAACGGATGTGCCCGGTATTAAAGATGCGGCAGGCAAAGTTTATAAAACTGTAAAGATAAAGGAAATTGATAAGCTTATTAAGTCCTCAATTATAACGGGCGGTATGATACCTAAATCAACGGGTTGTGCGCAGGCTGTTAAAAGAGGCATAAAGCAGGTGCAGATAACTGACGGGAAAAAAGGCGTGTCAAATTCCAGCGGAACAGTAATAAAATACTAAAATGGAGAAAAAAATGAACTACAAAGAAACGGAAAAGAAATACATTGCCCAAACGTATAAACGGCAGAACGCTATATTCGTAAAAGCCAAAGGCAAATATATCTGGGATATTAACGGTAAAAAATATCTGGATTTTTTTACCGGTGTAAGCGTGTGTAATTTAGGCCATAACCACCCATTAATTATTAAAGCTATTAAAAAGCAGGCGGATGCGCTGGTGCATGTGTCAAACCATTATTACACGTTGCCGCAGATAAACCTGGCAAAAATGATAATAGAAAAAAGCTTTAAAAAAGGGAAATTGTTTTTTTCCAATTCCGGCGCAGAAGCTGTAGAGACAGCCATAAAGATTGCCAGAAAGTACGGGTCTGTAAATGCCCAATATGAGGTTATAGCTTTTAACAGTTCTTTCCACGGGCGTACTTACGGGGCGCTTTCGTCAACGGGCCAGGAAAAACTGCACCAGGGGTTTAAACCATTGGTGCCCGGCATAAAGTTTGCAAAGTTTAACGATATTGTTTCAGTTAAAAAAGCGTTTACAAAAAAAACCTGCGCTGTTTTGATAGAGCCCATACAGGGTGAAGGCGGAGTAAATATAGCATCAAAAAAGTTTCTACAGGAATTAAGCGCGTTTTGCAAAAAAAATAAAATACTCCTGATATTTGATGAGGTGCAGTGCGGGCTGGGCCGGACAGGCAAACTGTTTGCTTACCAGTATTATGGTGTAGAGCCGGATATTATAGTGCTGGCAAAAAGTATTGCTAACGGGCTTCCTTTAGGCATAACGGTTATTAATGGCAAGCATCAGGACCTGTTACAACCGGGAGACCATGGCTCTACCTTTGGCGGAAGTCTGGTGGCGTGCGCGGCGGCTATTGAAACGCTGAAATGCCTGGATAATAAAAAACTGCTGGCAAACGTTAATAGCACAGGCGCTTATTTTTTAAGTAAGTTAAACGACTTGAAAAAGAAGTACCCGGCTATTATAAAGGAAGTGCGCGGGGTAGGGCTAATGATAGCAGTAGAGCTTTATACGGATGGCTCCGGCATAGTGGCAAAGGCGCTGGAAAAAGGGCTGATAATTAATTGCACGCAGGGTAAGATAATAAGATTTCTGCCTTCATTTCATATAACAAAAAAAGACGTTGATACTGCCTTAAAGGTTGTAGATTCAATCCTGTCTGAAATCTAATAACTGTCAAATTTGTTTCTTCAGATTAAGTTTATGTCTTCTCGATTCACCCTATTATCATAGAAATCGAAATACTGTCTGTAATCTCGATTCACTCAACTAAAAAGGTTCACTCGAAGAGTAATGTTTTTAGTGTTCGAGCTTGTCGAGAACAAAAGTGAAATAAAAAGAATTATTCTGAGGGTGCTTGTTTGGGTGCTTCCTGAGGTTGTGCTTCTTCTGCGGGTGGTGTATTGTCCTGCGTTTGAGGTGTGTTTTCTGTTTCAGGCGTTGCGGTTTCGGATTTTACCGGTAGTGCCATTTTTTCTTTTGTGATTACTATTTCAACTCTGCGGTTTTTCATTCTTCCGGCTCTGGTAGTGTTCGGGAAAATTGGTTTCAGGGCGCCCCAGCCTTTTACTGCCAGTCTTTCCTTAGCTATGCCTTTCTTTACCAGATAACTATAAACATTCCACGCTCTTGAGCTGGAAAGTTCTACATTATTTTGTTTTGATTCAGAAATATCGGTGTGGCCTTCTATTAAAACTTTGTATTCAGGATAGGTTTGCAGGGTTTCTATGGCTTTATCCAGCTGGGTATAGGCTTCCGGTTTCATGGATTTTTTGCCCCGGTCAAACAGCACTTCGGATGATAAAGATATTTTCAAGCCCTGGAATTCCTGTTTTTTTACAACTTCTTTTACAACTTCCCTTATTTCAACTTTTGTAGGAATAAACATTGTAACGTACTGGTCTTCGGAAGATTTGTTACCGGCAACGTCATATACAGTAAGCTGTATTTTATAGTCGCCATTAGGCACATTTTCGCCATACACGTCATCTTTGCCGTTCCAGTACAATTCTTTATTAATGGAAGTAAGGCCGTAACTGTCATCAACAGATTTAAATGCTTTTACTGTTTTGCCTTTTGAGTTGATTATGGCTACCTGCCAGCGTTCAATATAATTGTTATCGGTTATGGTGAAGTAAAAGGTAGTATCATCTTCAAGGCCGTCACTGTTTGGGGAAATTGTTTTATTAGATATGCTAGTGGCAAGCACAGCGGGGGTTAAATCAATATTCAGCGCGGCTTTTTCTGTCTGGGACCTCTTGCCGTCTGCTTCAATATACAATTCAGCGCTATAATTTCCTTCAGATACAAACCCGCCAAAATCATTTTTGCCGTCCCAGTTGATTATTTTAGGCAGTGTTTCCTGTCCGGAAAGCGTTTTAACTATTATGTTGTTGCTGTCAATAATGGATATTTTCCAGAGTGTCAGGGTAGTCAGCTGGGGGACTTCAGGCAGGAAAAAGGTACTGTCTTTCATGCCGTCATTATTGGGTGAAAATATGTAGGGGTCTGCTTTCATGAATGAATCAAAATATTTGGGTTTTACTTTCCAGCCTACAAACTTCATTACAAAGGAAACTCTGTGAACCTCTCCTACCGTAGCAACCGGCTGGTAGGCATAATCTACGCCTATTCCTCTTATATGTATTCCTATGCCGGCTCTTAAACCTGCCAGTGTATCAAGTTCTTTGGTTGAATTTTCGTCGGTAAGAAATTTGTAGCCGATTCTTAAAGCCAGGATATCTGCACCCCAGTGTTCTATGGCGGCGCTGTAGCTGACCGGCTGGAATTCTGTTTTATCTGCCTGAAATATAAAATTAATCACAGAAGACTGTTCCGGCAGGTCTGCTTTAAAATTAAATCCGAATTTATGAGTAAGCGGTGTTTTTACTTTTACCAGGGAACCGCTGTAGGAAAATTCACTAGTGCCTAAGTTCTGGGCGCAGTAGCCCATAGAAAATGATTCTGACTTTGAACGTAATAGAAAACCTGCATCAAAAAGCATTAAGGATGCTTTGAAATCTGTATCAAGCGCATCTGAAACACTTTTTGCTGCTGCACCCAGGGCAAAGGTATCGGATACTTTAAACCCGAATGATAATCCACTGGCCATACTGCCCGGCGAAAAAGTATCTGACAGCGCGCCGTCCTGAATTCTGGTGATGGCAGTTCCGCCGAAAGATAGTGTATGAATAGCTAAAGTTCCTGCGGGAAACGGGTGCAGATAACCGCCGGAACCCATATACATATCACCCGGCAAAGTAGTGTAAGTGGATTGAAATTCAGGGCGGATTATAAAACCAAGGCCGGCCGGGTTGTGGTAGACGGCATTAAAGTCATCAGCAAGAGGTGTAAAAGCTTCGCCGAGGGCTGTTGCTCTGGCGCCCTGGGATATCTGCAGAAAATCCAAGCCGGGTAAAGTTGCGCCGGCTTGAGCACAATTGAAACACAGCAGAGTCCCTAAAGTGATGGTTAAGGTGCGTTTAATCATTATTTATTTTTTACGATAACTCTTTTGGTTATTCCCTTGGAATCTCCGGCAGCAAGATTTACCAGATATATTCCTGAAGGAACTATTTCTTCATTATAGTTTTTGCCGTCCCAGACTACAGTATATTCGCGTTCTTTCAGGGCCAGCTGGTCTTCAGCGAGAGTTTTTACAAATTTTCCTGAAAGCGTAAAGATGCGTACCTTTACTCTTTCGTTTAAATTTTTGGATTTATATCTGAATTTAGTAATCTGGCCGGCGGTAGGGTTAAAAGGATTGTTGTAATCTATCTGCAGTTCATAAGCGCTTCCGGTAAAAAGTATGTTTGAAGTAGTGGTTACAAATTTTCCTATAGCAAAAATAGTTACTGTGGATTCTGTGCTGTCATAAAGCATAAGGTCCCAGTAATAGGTGGAGTCATTAAGCAGAGCGGCGCCCAGGCCGTCTGAATTGTAATTTATGGAAGTTCTGAATTGATTATCACCGAGATTTTGTGTATTTATGCTGTTTGTAGTAAGCCCTACAGACCAGATGGGTGAAGCAAAGGGAAGTGCGCTTTCCAGGCTGACCTTTAAGGTAAAAGAAGATACATAAGTAGTACCCGTGGCTGTGTATTCCCAGGAAAGAATGGGTACTCTGTCTTTAAGCACAACTTCTGTGTTGTCAAGTATACCGTCTACAAAATACTGGTATGTGGATATAGAAACGGGGTAAGCATTTGCAGATAAAAACAATAAGACTGGAAGAAGTGCAGTTTTTAAGTAATGTTTAGTTGGTTTCATGAGTTTATTACTGCAGTGTTTATTTTTTCAATGACTGCCGGATTATTTCCGGATTTTACTAATTCATTCAGAAGTTCGGCTGCCCGAGAAACTGTTTTTTTAACTTTTTCTGTTTCGTTTTTTGAAAATCTGCCCAAAACAAAGTTTTTCGGGTCCTGGTTTTCAAAAGTTGATTTGTCCGGAAGCGGGCCTATGCCTAGTCTCAGCCTGGAAAATTCCTGCGTACCAAGTGTATTGATTATGGATTCCAGTCCGTTGTGCCCGCCGCTTGAGCCTTTAAACCTAATTCTCATTTTGCCCAAAGGTATAGAGAAATCGTCGCAGACAACAAGCAAGTCTTCCGTTTTTGCGTTGAATTTCATTTTTGATTCTTTAAGTGCATTGCCGGAAAGATTCATAAAAGTCAAAGGTTTTAAAAGAACTAAATTTTCATGCTGAGCTGCTGCTGAGTTTATGGATTTTAAAACTTTAAATTCAATGTCTAACAATTCTGCCAGCTTCTCAACTACAAGAAATCCCATGTTGTGCCGTGTAAACTCGTATTCTTTCCCGGGATTTCCCAAACCAGCAATTATTTTCATAAGGCACAAACTCAGCCTTTTTTAGGAGCCTTGGCGTCTGCCTTAGGGGCTTCTTTTTTTCCGGCATCTTTAGCGCCGGGTGCTGCGGCTTCTGCGCCCTCTTCTTCTTTCTTGCCTTTTGCAATAACTTCCGGCTGGGTTGAGGTAGCTGCTGCGGCATCGGCAACGGTGGTTTCTTCAACTTTCATAGGAGCAACCACGTTTAACAGTATGGAATCTTTGGTAGTAAGAAACTCAACATTCGGCGGCGGTACGATATCCTTTAAAATGATGTTGTTGCCGATATTGAGGTTTGTTACGTCAATGTTAATGGCCTTTGGAATGTCGGTAGCAAGGCACCTTACTTTGATTTCTCTAACAACGTGTTCAAGGATACCGCCCTGAGTTTTCACGCCCGGGCATTCGCCTACAATGTGCACCGGCACAGAAACTTCAATGGTTTTCTTAAGAGAAACAATGTGGAAGTCAACATGCATGATATTTGAGGTAACTACGTTGTAGTGCACGTCTTTTATAAGCACCAGTTTGGAGGCATCCTCAAGTTTTAGATTTACAAGAGTATTTCTTCCGGATGCAATAATTTTTCCTATTTCTCTTTCTTTTACGTAAAGATGCTGGGTTGTTTCGCCTGATCCGTACACAATGGCAGGTATCATGCCTTTTTTACGGGATACTTTTAACTTGCTTTTTGTTTGATTCTCTCTTTTTTGTGTTTCTAATAATACTTCTGCCATGATAAATCTCCTTTTTAATATATAGTCTTTTTTAAAACCGTATGAGGGTTTATTATTCGCAAAAGTTTGAAGCTTGTTATACGAAAAGGTTGCTCACAGATTCTTCGTTATGGATTCTCTTTATTGCATCTGCAAGAAGTGTGCCGACTGATAAGACAATAATCTTTTTTGAAGGCCTTTTCAGCGGAATGGAATCTGTTACCAATAATCTTTCTATTACCGAATCTTCAATTCTTTCAATAGCATTTCCGGAAAGCACACCGTGTGAACAGGCGGCAAATACTTTGTATGCGCCCTGTGCTTTAAGTGCAGTAGCGGCATTTATCAGTGATCCGCCTGTATCAATAAGGTCATCCAGCAAAACGGTGGTTTTATTTTTAACGTCACCTATAATGTTCATGATAGAAGACTGGTTCGGAGCGGGCCTTCTTTTGTCAATAATTACCAGGCTGGCCTGAAGCCTTTTTGCAAAAGCCCTGGCTCTTTCCACTCCGCCGGCATCCGGGGAAACTATGCATAATTCCTTGTTTTGGTTTACGAATCTTTTATCTTTGAAAAAACCCAGAAAAACCGGTGTTGCGTAAAGATGGTCTACCGGTATATCAAAAAAGCCCTGTAACTGGCCTGCATGTAAATCCATGGCCAATATTCTGTCTATACCGCTGGCTGTTAGCAGATTGGCCACAAGTTTTGCTGTTATGGGCACTCTCGGTTCAGCTTTTCTGTCCTGCCGGGCATACCCATAATAAGGGATAACTGCAGTAATTCTGTTTGCTGAGGCTCTAAGCAGAGCATCAGTAATGATTGACAGTTCAAGCAGGTTGTCGTTTACAGGCGGGCAGGTAGGCTGTATGATAAAACAGTCTTTACCGCGGACATTTTCCTCAATTTTTATCCTTATTTCGCCGTCCGCAAACTTACCCACAAATATCTTGCCAAGCTTTATTTTGAGATTTTTTGCTATCTCTCTTGATAGCTCTAGATTGGCATTTCCTGAAAAAACTACTAAATCATTTCTCATAAAAACTCCAAAATTGATTTTTTAGACTTCAAATTCTATCTAAAAAAAATACAAATGTCAACAAGTTTGACAAGGAAAACTATTTTTGGTATAGTTTGGCATAAAATAATCATTATTATTTATATGCCCACGTAGCTCAGTTGGTAGAGCAATCGCCTTGTAAGCGATAGGTCGTCAGTTCGAATCTGACCGTGGGCTTTTCTGCAATTTGTTCCTTAAAATATGCGGTTTTTGCTTAAAATAGAGGCTTTAAAGCCATTATTTCAAAGAAAAAGGCCTGAAAATGCCCGGTAGAAAACACAAAAGATTTTTTACGGATATTTTGGTTGATTTATTTACTCCTGACGCCTTAACAAATAAGGGCAGAGGAGTTATTATTGACATGAGTATCACCGGCATGGCAATAGAAACAGAGTCTTTGCTTGATGTGGAAACAGAACTGCTTGTTTACATAAGGCTTCCAAACCATAAAAGTGGCCATCAGTTTTTTGCTGAAATTGTCCGGATGCAGGATTTTGGAAATTTGCACAGGTACGGATTGAATTATACAAGGATTTCTTTGGCCGAAAAAATAATGTTATTCTTTTTTATCAGAAAGTGGGTCAGGGAACACAGACTGGAGAATGGGGAAAATGAAAATAAAAAAGCTAAACCCGAAGTTTAAAAGTGTTGCAATAATTCTTGCAGGAGGAAAAGGCAAAAGGATTAAATCTGAAATTCCGAAAGTGCTTCATTCCTTATGGGGTATTCCTTCAGTTGTTAGGGTTTGTGATGCCGCAGAAAAAGGTTTGGGTTCGCCCAATCGTGTGGTTGTTGTGGGGATGAAAGCCCAGGAAGTCATGAACCTGGTAGGATCTCAGCCGACAACAATATTTGCCTATCAGAAAATTCAGAAGGGAACGGGCCATGCTTTACAGGTGGCGGTTTCAAAAATAAAAAATATGCCGGACGCCACAAATGTTTATGTGTTTCCAGGAGATACGGGTTTACTTGACCCGTTAGTTGTAAAAAAGTTTAAAAGTGAATTTGAAAAAAGTTCTTCTGCCGCTATGATGCTGACCGGCCAATATGAAGGGCCGATAGAATTAAATATGTACGGCAGAATTGTCAGAATTCCTTCCGTCGATGGCAGAGGTGAAAGGTCAGGCGGCGATTATCTGAAGGTTGCCGAAATTGTTCAGGCAAAAGATGTTTTAAAGATGCAAAACAGTGACGTTCACAAAGTTGTTTATAATAAAAAAATATATAATTTTACAAAACAGCAGCTGCGCGAAACCCGGGAATTTGATTCCGGGTTTTTTGCTTTCAGGCTTGGACTGCTGAAAAAATACCTGCGGGCTCTCAGGTCCAACAATGTGCAGCATGAGTTGTATATGACCGACATGGTAAAGATATTAAATGATTCCGGGTATAAAGTTGAGTCTTATTCTATAAAAAATGATTCAAAAGACCTGGGTTATCAGCCCGGTTATTCGCTTTTGGGTTTCAATTCCAGAAGTGAGCTGAAAAAAATGGAGTCGATTTTAAGGGCAAAGTATTTTGAATTACTAAAAGATGTACTGGCCATAGATAACGAGGAAGATTTTTTCATAGATTCAGAAGTGATAAAGCAGATTTTAAGGCTTGACCGCACTGGTCTGCCGGTAGACATAACAATAGGTGAAGGCTGCAGTATTTCAAAAAATGTAAAAATAAACCGCGGCGTAACAATTGGCAAAAGGGCTGTTTTGGATGGAAATGTAATTATTGGCAAAAGAGTAAAAATAGGCGAAAATGTACAGCTTTCAACTTACCCCGGTCAGAAACTCATTATTGGCGATGATACAAAAATTCTTAATAGTAATATCATAAAAGGCAATGTGAAAATAGGAAAAAATGTAGAAGTTGAAACGGGTGTTATTATTACCGGTAGTAATGAATATCCTGTTGTGATAGGCGATAATTGCATATTAAAAGGCACTACTTATATATTCGGATCAATTATTGAACCGGGTAATTGGGTACAGCACTCTGTGCTGGTTAAGAAGTATGTACAAAGATTGCGCAATAAATCAAAAGAAGCGCAGAAAGTAAGGTATATACTGCCACATCCTGAAGGCAGGGATTCCATAGTTTCAATAACACAAAGGAATAATAAAAAATCATGAAATACCTGGTTTTATTGTTTTCTGTTTGTTTTTTTCTGCTTGGGTTTGTTTATTTTTACAGGCCGGACCTGATTTTGAAAATCAATGCATTAATGAGAAAAGTATTTTTTGATGATAAAAAAGTGCTTGTCAACAGGAAAAAAGCAGGTATTTTATTGATCCTTTTTTCTTTAATTCTGTTTTATACATTTTTTTCATTCAGATGTGCGCCACATGAAAATGTAAACAGTGAAATCTATAAGTTCTGGGTAAGTTATTATGGCGGGAATTATGCCCAGGCAAGAAAAATAAGTGAGAATATTATAAAGTATGACCCGGAAAACAGAACAGCTACACAACAGCTTGCGATGGTGTGTTTTACACTAGGCGACTATAAAAATGCAAATATTTATGCTCAAAGAATCTTAAACGAAAACCCGAATAACAAAAGAATGAGAATTATTCTGGAGACAGCTTCAAAAAAATCAAATAAAAAAAACCAATGAAAATAAACGGTTCTATAAAAGTAGTAGGTATTTTCGGTTGCCCGATAACCCACACCCTTTCACCTTTCATGCACAACAAAGCCTTTGATTTTCTAAAACTTCATTACATGTATCTTCCGTTTCACGTTGAACCAAAAGACCTGAAAACAGCGCTTGAAGGAATAAAATGCCTTAATTTTGCAGGATTAAATATTACCGTGCCGCATAAAGAAAATGCACTGAAATACATTGATGAAATTGATGCAGCTGCAGTAAAAATAGGCGCTATAAATACTGTAGTAATAAAAAACGGTAAATTAAAAGGCTATAATACCGACGGTGCAGGATTTTTAAGGTCATTAAAAAGCGGTTTTAACCCAAAGAATAAAACAGTTTTAATGCTTGGTGCCGGAGGCGCCGGCAAGGCAGCAGGTGTTGCTCTTTCTGCGGAAAAAATAAAACATTTGTTTATTTACGACCCGGATAAAATAAAAGCAAAAAACCTTTATTTAAATATAGGTCTGCCAAAAAAGGTAACTATTATTGCTGATAAAACCGGCATGGAAAGAATAGCGGTTAATGCTGATTTGATTATTAATACTACACCAGTCGGCATGCACAGCGGGTCTCCATGTGTAATAAATCCGAAATTATTAAACAGAAAAATGTACGTCTATGATGTGATATATAACAGAGAAACTGAATTGATAAAGTCGGCGAAAAAAGCAGGTTGTAAGCATTCTGACGGGTTGGGCATGTTGTTGTACCAGGGCGTGGCTGCTTTTGAATTATGGACAGGTAAAAAAGCGCCGGTAAAAGAAATGCACAAAGCCCTGCTAAAGGCACTAAAATAAAATGACATCTTTAAAAACAAAACTAATAATTTCCTATCTGGTTTTGGGTGTGATTTCCATTGTTCTTCATATCGGAGTAGGTTTAACATTTGTCCCGATATTGATTATTCTGTTTTTTTTGTCGTTGATAACAGGATATATATTTTCTAATAAAATTACTGAATCCATTGACCGGTTTCAGAAATTGATAAATAACGTAAGTTCCGGACACCTGAAAATAGATTTTAATGAACAATCGGCAGACGTAATAGACGACGTCAGTGAATCTATAAACAGGATGATATCCGGGTTTTCCGCCTTACTTGAAATTTCCCGCCTTTTAACCAAAGAAACCAGCTTAAATAAACTGCTTAACCTGATAATTGATCAAACAACTAAACTTATGGATGCAGAGCGCACAACTCTCTTTCTTTATGACAGTGATACTAATGAGCTTTGGAGCTATATAGCTCAGGATCTTGAAATAAAAGAAATTCGCCTGCCATTAGGAAGAGGTATTGCCGGGAATGTGGCGAAGACCGGTAAAATGATAAACATCAGAGATGCCTATGCAGACCCGAGATTTGACGATAATCTGGATAAAAATACGGGTTTTAAAACCCGCAGTGTATTGTGTGTGCCTTTATTTGACCATCGCAAAAGTATGCTGGGTGTGTTGCAGGTTTTAAATAAAAAAAGCGGTTATTTTCGTGAACATGACGAGTCCTTATTAAATGCACTTGCCTCAAATGCCGGGGTAGCTATAGAAAATGCAAGGTTATATGAAGCACAGGAAAATCTTTTCAAGGGATTCATAAAAACTATTGCTGCTGTAATTGATGCGCGAGACCCGGTGACCAGGGGCCATTCGCAGAGAGTGTCACGCTATGCGGTAGCTTTGGGAAAAGAATTGGGTTTTTCAGAAAATCAGTTAAAGCTATTAGAGTGTGCCGCCATACTGCATGATGTGGGAAAAATATCAATACCGGATGCGGTGCTTCAGAAACCCGGTGAATTCACCAAAGAAGAGTATGAAATAGTAAAAAAGCACACCCTTTACACAAAAGAAATACTGCTTAATATTTATTCATCCAGCGACTTCAGCGAAATTCCTGCTATGGCTTCAAGCCACCATGAAAAACTTGATGGTTCCGGTTACCCGTTAGGTTTAAAAAGTGAAGCTATTCCCCTGGAATCAAAAATACTTGCAGTAGTGGATGTTTTTGATGCATTGGTGTCCTATGACCGGCCCTATAAACCGGCAATGCCGCCGGAAAAAGCTATAGAAATACTAAAAAGCGATACGCTAAAAGGAAAATTTGACAAAAAAATAGTAGACATTTTCATTGACAAAAAACTTTATCAGATTGAACGCAGGGAATACGTAAGAATTTCCGCAGAACTTTCCATAGAATATAAGGTTTTAAGCTCTGATGAAAAGAGACAGGTGGATTTGTTTAAAACTACAACCAAAAATATAAGCGCCATAGGGCTGCAGTTTGAAACAAAAGATACTATTTCAGAAGGTGACTCGCTTGAAATCAGGTTGTTTTTTCATCAGCATACTTTTGATTTGATAGGACGGGTAGTGTGGGAAGAAAAAATCGGCGATAAAAAATCCCTGGGTGTTTCCTTTGAAAATATTGATGCTCATCTTAAAAACCAAATCTCCGGTTATCTGACAGATTTTAACAAGAAAAAAGTTTACATATAACTTATTCTCCTTCCAAAAAACCAAACCATGTTTAATGTAATGTATAAAAAAACAGCTGTTTCAGCATTTTTAATATTCACTATAACATCCTGCGCGTATGCCCAGGAGTATTATTATTTGCTGAAATACCGCAATAATAATGATTTAGAAAAAATAAAAAGCATTGCACAGGTTTTAAATATTTCAGCAGATACGACATTTGTAAAAATGGATGAAAAAAATGTTTTCAGCGCCGCTATTTCCGGTGTCCCGATAAAAAGAGTAACGGAGAATTACTTTAACAAACAAGCCGGCTTGAAAAGCCTGTCTGCTGGTTTCTCGTCGGATATAAAAACATTCAGCAATGTAGACCAAAGCTCGGTAACTGAAATGTTAAGCAAAATAACAAAGGTTGAGATAAGCAGTTATATAACAATATTGCAGAACTTTAATACTCGCTATTTCAGGTCTGCCCAGTGCAATGTGGCAAAAGATTATCTGGTGCAGGAATTTAAATCTTTCGGGCTTGATGTTTCTACCCAGTCATTTATGAACTACGGTACATTAAATTATAATGTTTTGGCAGTAAAACCCGGTAAATATATGCCGGAAAAAATTTGTGTTATTTCCGCACATTATGATTCTACCAGTGATGATTATTTAGTAAATGCACCCGGCGCGGATGATAATGCCACGGGTGTGGCGGCAGTATTGCTGGCGGCAAAATATTTATCGGCGTATGAGTTTTCCTACACAATAGTCTTTGCCTGCTTTTCCGGCGAAGAACAGGGCCTTATCGGGAGCGAAGCGTATGCCAGAAACCTGTATAACCAGAACACCCAGGTGATAGCAGATATAAATGTTGATATGATAGGTTACTATACTCAGGGAATTAAATATGACCTTAACCTTACAACAAATAGAAATTCACAACAGCTGGTAGAATTTATCAGCCAGGTTAATGATACTTATGTTCAGATGCCCCTGGATATAAATGTAAATGATTATGCCTGGTGGAGCGACCATTCTTCGTTCTGGGACTTTGGTTACAATGCTGTTGAATTTTGTGAAGCTTATGACTGGGGGTCACCAGATTTTAACAGTACAAACTATCACACCACCCACGACACACTTGATAAGCTGGACCTGGATTTTACGTTGAAAAATACACTGGTTGCTGTGGCATCAGTTGCAGAACTGGCTGATTTGTATGTTGCTGAACTCTCGGTTTTACAACCTGCCGGCTGGGTAGAAACCGTAACCCGCGGTGAAACATATCTAATAAAGTGGGAAAATGCGGATACAGAACAGGTTTCGCTTTATTATTCTGACAGTTTTCAGGGAACTCAAAAGCTCATTGCTACGGTTAACGGCGCTTTGAAAAGTTATTCATGGAACACGTCTGGCGTTGTTTCAGGAAGGTATTGGCTGTGTTTAAAAACCCAATCCGGAGCAGAGGATTGGTCTTCGGGACAGCTGGTTATTCTGTCAAATAATTTTGAAAGTTTTATAATTTATCCTAATCCGGCGCGTACAGAAGCAACTTTTTCAGGCCTGCCGCCATTTACAAATATCAAAGTATACAACCTTGCCGGTGAGCTGCTGATAAACAGGACAACACAAAACCAGTTTTCTTTTACCTGGAATCTGGTAAGCGATAATCACGGCCGGGCTGGAACTGGGGTGTACTTATGTGTCCTGGAAAATTCTATAGGCGATAAACATATCTGCAAACTTGCCATAACAAAATGAGTGTTGTAACCCTCAAAAATTTACTTCAAAAAATATTTATTGTTTAAAATTGTCTAATAAGCAAGGCCAATAAAGGATGCTTGCGGGCGTTTCATATAATAATTATAATTATTTAAATATAGCCGTTGACTATTTAGGTATAACATACTATATATAGAGTATAAGGCCGCCAGGGGGATATTATGTCAAAAAAAGCTGTGAAAATTAAAAACAAGAAAAAATACAGTAAGCCAAAAATATCGTCGGAAAAAGTATTTGAAACCGCGGCTCTGGCTTGCGGAAAATGCCTTGCCGGCAACCCGATATTTAAACCCACGGGTTGTGCACCGCTGAGATATTCTTAAGACAGTGATTAAGTGGTTAGTGGTTTGTCATTAGTAAAATATTTACTATTAAGTAATTCCAAAAAAAGAGGATATAATTGGAAAAAGAGAATGTGTTTGTGGTAAGAGGTGATGGCGGGTGCATGAGGCCGTTTATTAATAACGGCGATTTCTTGTTTTTTAAAAAGACAACCACCTATTATCCGGGAGATGTAGTCTGCTACGAGCACTCATCACGGAAATTTGTTCACAGGATTAAAAGTATTTCAGGTAGTACCGCTATCATAAACGATGACAGGGGCATAACAGCAGACCATTCAGTAGAATTAGATTGCATTCTCGGAAAACACATTGGTGGAATTAATGGCGCGGCAGGATTATACTTAAATAAGCTGCTTAACCGGCTATATAATTTCTTCTTTAAACGGCAGCAGAATTCTACAGATTCTGCTTGCGGAGATCTACAAAACCCGTAGAACTAATTCGGGCAAATTAACAAACAAAACAAATGCTTTATAAAAAAAGAAAAACATTTTCTGTGTATCTTTATTTGCTGCTGACATACATTATAATTATTATGTCAGCTGTTAATGTATTTTCTGCTAAAAGAGTAAAGACTGTTGAGTGGAACTTCGGGTCATATTATTCTAATTCGGATATTGCTTCAAATTCATATTGGGACCCGCCATATATAACTATAAACCTGCCGGAAACAGATATTACCATAAAAAGTGCTTTTCTTGAATTTGAATGTATAGCAATCGGTAATACCAATATGACCGGGTTGGATGTTCTTTTTGATCAGGGTACAGGGGTTCCTTCGTCAACAGTTGATAACATAACATCCCAATACACTTACAAGTCAGGTGAAGATATAAGAAGTTTTGCCAGGGCCGATGTGACTACAAGCATGACTGCCTGGTCAAACCAGGCGTACCGTTCGAGGGTTAGAATGACGGGTCCAGAAACAAATATGCATTCGTTGAAATTATACATTACTTATGAATATGATGATAAAAGCTCAGTACAGATAAAAACAGTTAAATTTCCTCTTGAAAGTATTGAATCAACGGTTTCTGCCGGCACATATGATTTTTCTTACAATTTGTACATCCCTGAAGAAGCATACCCAGGCTTTACAGTAAAACAGCAGTGGGTAGAAATGAGAGGTTTCAGGTCGGCAGGAACAGCAAGCACAGATGGTACAATATCATGCAAAATTGTTGAAGACAACTTAATCTCTGAAATTATGAATCTTGATGGTTCACTAAAGGATTCTTATGATTTCAGGTATTTGTGTGATACGGGAACTTTCAGAACCGGTGGCTTAAACACAGCCAGAACCATGAGGGTAACCACAGCAGATAATGCAACTATTGCCTGTCTTGGCGGGGAAATAGTAATTACATACGAATATTCAACTACAGCCGCCAATAAACTCAGAACCGTAGAATATTTTATGGGGCAGACTGAAACCATAGGTGCAGCTGCCACCTGGAAAAATGATTTTGTTATCTATGGCTCCGGAATTAACATAAAAAAACAGTATTTTGCCATAGAAACCACCCATAACACAACTACCCAGGAAACTATAAGTTCAACAGGCAGTGTAAACGGTTCTGCCTATTCATCAAAATATTTTGCAGATCAGACTGCTGCTGTTGTTGTTTCCGGGTACAAAGCATTTCATGATATTAGTTCTGTCAGCAATGCCTGGAATATATATGTGTCAAGCGCAAAGGCAAGTTTTGATTCAACTTTTAAACCTGAATCGGCAAACTATGGTGCCATAGGTGTGAAACTTGTAGTCACTTATGAGTATACCTCAGATCCAAATTATAATGAATTCTACAATACGTTTGCAGGCCAATCAACCGGTGGAAATGCCAGCCCGGACCAGGAAGTCTTTAATGTGTTTTTTCCTGACCCTGAAACTCCCGCAGGGTTGAAAGAAAAAAGAAGTACATTTTTATACCTGCAGAAAATGTCCAATATAGCTACTGCAGATATGAAAACAAGAATTGATATTGACGGCAACAATCAGATATCTGCCCAGTCCAAGCATCCTACTGAAAGCAATTTCATTGTAACTTTATATGATGCCCAGCAGATAACTGTTTCCTCAACTTCGGTAACAGCTAACTATAATCAGGTTACTACTGCTGACGGTTCTACAACCAGGGGTGCCTATAGCGGTGTTTGCAGAGTCAATTATACTTATTGGCCCGTAGCCAGCTCTCCTACTGTTTTAAGCCAATATAAAAATGACGGCACAACTCAAATTTCAACAGGCGCCTGGACCAACCAGAGCAGTGTAAGGTTGAAGTTTAATATGGCATCAAAAGTACAAGGGGATATTCTTTCTCCGATAATTGAAGTTAAGCCCATAGCAACAGCGTTCAATGACAATAGTTTATCTACAGGAACAGCCCAATATTATTCCGGGGCAGCTTTAAACGGAGATTTGTTGGTTACAGGGCTTGCCTCAGGCACCACTTATCACTGGCGGGCTTATACAATTGGTTATGGAGGCAGAAGCAGTTCTTCAACTTTTGGCGGGAATCTGGATTTGCCATTACCTTCAGCGGTTGATTTTGGTTGTGACCTTTCAAGCCCGGGTGCTTCGGTTTTATTGGGCCCTCTGGCAAATTCAGTTACAAACCAGTTAAGCCAAGCATTCAGCTGGTGCGCTTCAACAGATACTTATTCCGGCATGAATAATTATACTCTTCAGATTTCAACTGTCCCGGATTTTACAACTGTTAATTACTCTACAATAACAAGCGTGATAAATCATACAGCTATACTAACCCAGGCTACTTACTACTGGCGTGTTCAACCTAAGGATGTTGCAGGCAATTATGGTTTATGGACCTCAAGTTTTGCTGTTCTTGTAGATACAACGCCGTCAGTGCCTCCGGTTTTATCTTCACCCATAACAGGGCACGCTACAAATTATCTCAGCATTAATTTTAACTGGAATGTAGTCAGTGATACGGCAACCGGTACTTCCGGAATAACCGGTTATACTCTTTTTGTTGCTACAAGCACTGATTTTACAACCATAAGGTATTCTTCAAGCACAAAATATAATGCCGCAACGGTTTTAGTTACTCAATCTACTTATTACTGGCGCGTAACGGCTGTTGATAGGGCAGGCAATACAAGTTCTCCGTCTTCAATATATAGTATTTTAGTCGATACAACTCCGCCTCCGGTTCCTTCCCTTTCCGGGCCGCTTTCTGATTTTGCTACCAATTACGCCAATATAAATTTCAGCTGGAATGTAGTAAGTGATACCGGCACCGGCGGTTCGGGTTTAAAACATTATGCAATTCAAATTTCAACTTCTCTGAACTTCAGTTTAGTAAATAATACAAGCACTACAACTGCTGTTAATCTTTCGGTAGCGCTTGGTTTTCAGTCAACCTATTACTGGAAAGTAAGCGCTGTAGACAGAGTGAACAATTCATCAAATTACAGCGGTGTTTACTATCTGCAGTATGATACTACGGTTCCCAATGCTGTAGTTTCTCAGCAAAGAGATTCCTCCATAATGCGTTTCAGGAATACTGACCCGGGTTCTTATGTAAATATTGATTTTTATGAAACCGGTTCTTACGGGCCCAGTAGGTTAAACGTAATCCGTTACAGCGTTACTTCTGAAAGCGACGGCGGCGGAACTTTAATAATCCCTGCCACAAACCTGGACACTCCGCCTTCAAATAAAGCCTATTATGATACCGACTGGCCTCTTGTGTGGGGTTCTTTGCAGGAATGGGCTACAAACTATGTGCACCTTTATTATTCCGATAGAGCGGGAAATTTTGCCAACTGGTACAATGTTTTTGATGTTTTAAAAGACACTACGCCTCCTGCGGTTCCTTCACTTTCAATTCCTTCAAATAATTCTGCAACAAATTATATGTATATAAATTTCAACTGGAGCCCCAGCGCTGATCTTCGCTCCGGTACCAGCAGTTATCTGCTTGTGCTTTCAACAGACTCTGCTTTTGGCGTTATAAATTATTCAAGCGCGACAGCACAAACTTATGCATCTTTAAATGTCAGCCAGGCAACTTATTACTGGCGCGTATCAGCAATAGACCGTGCTTACAATAACAGTAATCCTTCTTCTGCCTTTAGCGTGCTTGTGGATACAGCCGTACCGGGAAGCATAGTAGGTGTATCTTTAGTTAATGGAGCTACCGTTTGGAGAAGAATAAATGACGGTACTTATGATGTTGATTTTGTTGATACAGGCGGTTCAAATTTAGATAAATACCAGATAGCGGTTTCTACATTCCGGGGTGCAAATTCTTCAATGCTTAACTGGTCTGACGGCAGTTCAAATATAAACAGATACAATTCCTATACACCTCAGTGGCAGTTCACTTTAAACCAGTGGGATTTGCTGGGTTCAGGGGTAACCAACTATATCTCAATTAAAACCTATGATTTAGCAGGCAATACATCAGCATTTATAGATGCGTTCTTTGTTAAAAAAGATACTGTTGCACCCGAAGTACCGGTATTATCAACACCATTAAACGGAACCTATTCAAGCACCAACAGTATTTCCTTTGCCTGGCAGGCGGCAGTGGATTATCCTTCAAATGGTTCCGGTGTCAACAACTATCAGTTACAGCTTTCAACCAGCAATGATTTCACTACTATTTCTTTGTCCTCCATCACTTCATCGCTTAATTGTTCCATTGCTTTAGCCCAGGGTGTTTACTACTGGCAGGTAAGCGTGCAGGATAAAGCCGGTAATTCCAGTGCCTATAGTTCAGCCTTCAATCTTGTTGTAGATACGGCACCACCGGCATTTAATGACCAGCAGTCCGGAGATAATGCCTGGCAGAAATCGCAGGGAAAAACCTATGCTGTTTATTTCAATGATTCGGGATATGCGCAATCCGGCCTTGATGTCCTGCAGTACAGAGTTGTTACCGCCACCGGATTTGTAGCCATTGATTGGAAAACTATACAGGATTTAAACGGTGACGCTTCCTGGAACACCCCCTGGTCTGTCGACTTTACCAAACTTGTAGAAGATGTAACAAACTATGTTTATGTACGTGCCTGGGATATTGCAGGAACAACAGCTACTTCGCAGACAGATGTTTTTTATATATTAAAAGACCAGACTAATCCGGATATGACCGATAACCAGTCCGGAGATGATAACTGGAGAAATAGTGCAGGCACACTTTATAATGTTGATTTCAAGGATCCTAATCCGTCAGGTTTTTCCTCTGGGCTTAACACAGTAAACTATAAGGCTACATATATTGGTGCCGGCAGTGAACCTGTTTTTGACTGGCGCACTTTGATTTCAAACGCAGTCTTAAACAATGCCACTTATTACAATACAGACTGGGCTGTGCCGGATTTCAATGAATTGCGCGAAGGCAAAAATCATATTGCTGTTTCTATTACTGATGGTGCCGGTAATTCACAAACTATGGAAACTTATCCTCAGCCGTTTTATGTTCTTAAAGATACTACCGTACCCACTGTTACCCAGGTACCGGCTGCAGATAATTCCTACAGAGTGGCAAACACAGGTTTTTATGGCGTATATTTTGCGGATAAAAATTCCGGTTCAGGAATAAAAGGTTTTGAAATCATTGCTTCAACTGCCGGTGGTACTACTGCCCCGTTAATACAATGGACTAATGTTTTATCAACTAACACATATTCATATACCGAAAGCTGGGTTCTTCCTGAAACTGTTTTTGATGCCATGCTTTCCGGAAGAAATAAAAATTATGTTTCTGTAAGATGTTATGATTTTGCCGGAAATACCTCAACTATCTATACAAATGCTTTTTATGTGTACAAGGATACGGTAACGCCTTCAGTAATTAACAATATGTCAGGCGGGTATAATCCCTGGCAGCAATATGGCGGAAAAACTTATGATGTGGATTTCAGGGATAATGAATCTTTAATATCAGCGGCTCAATATATTGTAAGAAACGGCCCCGGACAGGATGATGTTCCCTGGGCGCCGGGCTGGCAGAATATTTTTAATTCAACAGGAACAATGCTTTATTCGGCAGACTGGCAGGTGGACTGGAGTAATCTTTTTGACGGCTGGAATTATGTATCAGCAAGAACCTGGGATGTTGCAGGTACCACCCTTACTGCCAATTATGTATTCCATGTAAAAAAAGATGTTATACAGCCCTCCATTGATTCTGCCAGAATGTCAGGCGGGGATACTCAGTGGCGCAGTTCCAGCTGGACTGTTTATGATGTAGATTTTGCAGATATTCTTTCCGGGGCGGTTACGGCCCAGTATCAGATAAAAGACTCCCAAAACAATGTACTTTATGCCTGGGAAGATATCTTTACTTCTACGGGCCACGTAAGTTATTCTCAGGATTGGCCTGTATCAAACAATGCTTTTGCAACAATGAAAGATGGTACTACAAACTATGTCTTTGTCCGTTGTTATGACGGGGCTAATAATAAAATAGAACCTATTAATCCGGTTTTCTTTGTATTAAAAGATACCACTGCACCTACAATGGCAGTAAATAATACTCATTACGAAGGCTCAAACCCGGCAGCCTTTACCGCAATAAACGTGGATTTTTATGAACCCATTAATTCCGGTGTTCTGCCGGGCGGTTCAAAACTTAATTATGCCCAATACGCTATTTATACACAGAAAAACTTAAACGGCACCGAAAGAAAAGCCTGGACCAATATAAACGGCCTTACTCCGGGAACCACTTACCACTTAGCTAACTGGTCTGTTGATTACAGCGCGCTGTTAAAGTATACCACCTGTTACGTTTCCGTGCGTGTTATTGACCTTGCAGGCAACACGTCAACCTGGTACGATGCATTTACCGTAGTTCGTACCACAGCTTCTGCTCCAATTTTAACGGATAATCACGACGGAGATTATACCTGGCATAAATCAACGGCCACTCTGCTGAATACTTACTATAACATTGATATGGAGTCAGGCACGGGCGATGCTTTAAGCGGGCTTGCCGTGCAGTCATACAACCAGCCGTTATACCAGGGCAAAAAACTTCTTAACTGGACTTATGTCATTTCAACAAATACAGCGCTTAATTACACTGACGACTGGAAACTTCAGCCCTCAACCATCGCAAACAAAAATTATATCTGGGAACTGCTTGAAGAGGGGACCGGTTATATATCCGTAGAAGCTTATGACTCAGCTCTTGCCTCATCAACCATAAACGATGTATTTTTTATAAGAAAAGACACTACTGTTCCTTCCGTATTTGATAATCAGGCAGGGGATTTTACTTACAGGAAATCAAGTGGTACCGCCTACAATATTTCTTTCAGAGATTTGGCAAGCGGGCTGGCTACTGCCCAGTACAGAATACACACTGCTGCAGGCGGCGGTTCAGGCATAGTAAACTGGACCGATATATTTTCCTCCAGCCGGACCGGAAGAGATTATAATTCAAACTGGCAGATTTCAGATTATGCCTGGGGCAGAATAAATGAATATACAACCGGCTATGTAAGTATAAGAGTGTTTGACGTTGTTGGGTTGTCCTCTGAAACAATTGATTCGTTTATAATTTTAAAAGACACTACCTCTCCTACGGTCCCATCATTATCTTCACCGTTAAACCAGCTTGTTACCAATTATTTACTGCTTAATTTTAATTGGGGCGCTGTTAATGATAATACTTCAGGTGTTAAAGATTATACTATCCAGCTTTCAACCAGCATAAATTTTACTACGGTTTATTATTCTTCACTAACCACTAACAACTATCTGCTAACTACTGTTTCTCAATCAACCTATTACTGGCAGGTAAAAGCTCAGGATATTGCCGGAAATTACAGCCCCTGGTCAGGCATTTACAGCGTATTAGTAGACACTACTGCCCCGGCATTGCCTGTTATGTCATCACCAATAAATAATTACACAACAGATTATATGATGATTAATTTTTCATGGGGCCTTGCTGATGACAGCGGTTCAAAAGGAAATTCAGGCATTAAAAATTACACTCTTCAGATTTCAACAAATACTGATTTTTCAACCATTTATTATTCAAGCATAACCAGTCAGACCAGCCTGAATGCAGCCTTGGGCCAGGCCATTTATTACTGGAGAGTTAATGTACAGGATAAGGCTCTTAACTCTCAGTTGTCAATCCAGAGTTATCAGCTGATTATTGATACTTCAGGCCCGGAAATAGTTGATAATCAAGCCGGCGACGGTACCTGGAGAAATAATCCGGGAACAGGTTACAGTATTGTTTTTAGGGATATATTTTCAAAACTCCAGAAAATTCAGTACAGAATTTCAACTTCAACAAATCCTGCAGACGCGCCGGTTCTTGTCAGCGGCAATGTGTGGAATGATATAGATGTTGCAGAGGGTGATTCAGAATATACGGTTGCCTGGCAGGTTTCTTTTTCAAATCTTATTGAAGGTACCAGTAACCATATATCAGTAAGGTCCTGGGATACATTGCTTCACTATACAACAAACTATAACGTTTTCTATGTTATGAAAGACCAGTCGGTTCCTGATATCATTAACAACATATCCGGAGGTGATAATAATTGGTATACCACAAATACTACGGCATTTGATGTGCACTATCAGGATGCCGGCGGTTCAATGCTTAATTATTTTCAGACAAAAATAACTACCGGGACTGTCAGTGCTTCACAGTCCGTTGATGACTGGAGAACTGTTACATCCGGGTTGAATACAAATTCATTTACTGATGATTGGGGTTTGAAATCTGAAACATGGGATGTTCTTAGTGAAGGGAAAAGTTATGTGCATTTGCGCGTTTATGATAATGCGGGGAATTCACAAAATTATGAACGTGCATTTCATATTCAGAAAGATACTACTGCCCCCAATATGGATGATTACCAGACGGGGGATACACAGTGGCGTTCATCAAACAATGGAACTTATGACATAGATTTCAGGGACCCATTATCCGGAAGCGGAGTACAACAGTTTGATGTGCTTATATCAACAGACGGCAATAATCCGCAGGCTGGAAAAATTATAGACTGGTCCAACGTAGTAACAACCAATACCTATATATACTCAGACCGGTGGGTGCTTCCGGAGGGTATTTTTAATTCATTGCAAGAAGAAGTGACCAATTATGCCTGGATTAGGGCACAGGATTTTGCTTCAAATTATTCAACCTCAAGCGCATATCTGTTTTATGTGTTAAAAGACACAACTCCGCCTACTTACACAAATGCACAGTCAGGAGACGCTGTTTGGAGGAAAAATTCTTCTGCACAATATAACATCAAATTCAATGATACCGGCGGTTCTAAACTATCAAAATTCCAGGTAAGGGCTTCAACTGCCGGTTACGGCGTGCCTAACTTTAGTTTTGACTGGTCGGACCAGCAGTTAAGCATTAATGCAACGCATTACAGCCAGTCCTGGGCTCTTGATTCAACCCTTTGGGATTTGTTAAAACCGGGTACAAATTATATTTCCGTTAGAATAATTGATAATGCCTATTCCACAACAACACTCAATAATGCTTTTTACATTCTTAAAGATACCCAGCCGCCTTCCGGAATTGCCCAGGCGCCCGCAAATTCAGGATTGCTTTCATTCGGGATAAATTATTTGGCCTCAGATGCCGGGCCTTCAGGCCTTAATAGTGTTAAACTTTATTACACGGCACAAACTGCTTCACCTTATACCTGGAATTATTCACAAACCGTTACCTCAAGCCCTGTAAATTTCGTAGCTTCCGGAGAAGGGGTCTATGGTTTCAGGATAATAGCTTTTGATAATGCGGGTAATACAGATGAAACGGATCCTCCGCCAAGCACGGCAGAGCCGGAATCCCAAACATTAATAGATATTTCAGGCCCTATTATAAGCGACAATGAAACAGGAGATAATACCTGGAGAAAAACAGCTAAACCAGATGGCTATCCTGTATATTTCAGTGATGCAGGTTCAAAACTTGATACGGCTCAGTATATAATCAGAACCGGGCCTGATGCAGGCAGCCCTGTGCTTAAAGACTGGTATACGATTTTCGCAAACTTAAATTTGAATTCATATAACACGGACTGGAATATAGATTTTGATGCCTGTAAATCTTCTTATAGTTATGTTTCTGTCAGTGTTTGGGATATGGCGGGCACCACTACTACTTTAAATAATGCATTTCATGTAAAAAGAGATACCCAGGCTGCGGTAGTTTCTTATAACGAATTTACCGGCGGCGGGGATAATACCTGGAGAAATACTGCAAAAGCAGTTGGTTATAACGTTGATTTTCAGGATAACTTATCCTATCTATCAAAAGCTGAATATAAAGTAACGGCAACAAATAATTTTAACGGCCAGGTAATAATTGACTGGCAGACTATTGAGACAAGTATTTCTTCTTCAAGCTATGCAGTTGACTGGCCGGTTGATTTTAACAATCTTGTTGAATGGACCACAAATCATGTATTTATAAAACTTACCGATATAGCCGGTAATGAAGCTACCTATTATGCTTTTTATGTTTTAAAAGACACTTCAGTGCCTTCAATTACCAACAGTGAAACAGGGCAGGATGCTGCCTGGCGCAACGCCTCAAGGCAGTTCAATGTTAGTTTTGCCGACAATAAATCAAAATTAGACAGTGTTTTCTACCGCCCTTATGCAAATACTTCAGGGGCAGATCCTTTGGCGGACTGGCAGTCCATAGCCGGGCCCGGGATAAATACAAGTAATTATAATGCCTTGTGGCAGGTGAATTTTGGCCTGCTTCAGAATGGAACCAACTACATGGCTGTTAAGGCGGTTGATTTGGCAGGCAATACTTCAACCTATTATGATGCTTTCAGGGTTTTAAAAGACCAGCAGCCTCCTGTAGTAGATGATAATATTTTTGATGATGACGTAAGCTGGAGAAAAACAAACGATGCAGTTTATGATGTTGATTTCATAGACAGCCTTTCAAAAATAATATCCTTTCAGACAATAGTGCACACAGGCGCACTTCAAACAGGAACAACCATAGATAACTGGAGAACTGTTTTAACTACAAATACCGCACTATATGATACTGACTGGCAGTTGAAACAGGAAACATTTGACCTTGTTCCGGAAGGCCAGCACTATATTTCAGCCCGCGCTTTTGACGTGGCAGGAAATACTTCAACAGTTACAGAAATATTTTTTGTAAGAAAAGACATAACAGTTCCAAGTATCAACGATAATGAAAATGATGATGAAACCTGGTATTTAACCGGCAGGAACTATGATGTAAAGTTTTATGATTATGTATCTCTTCTTGATAAAGCCGAATATGCCGTTTATGCAAGCTCCGGATTGCAGGGCCAGCAGTTAAAAGATTATACCCCCGTATTTAATAACCTGAATTTATCTTCTTATGAAACACAATGGCCTGTTGATTTTGGCGCTTTGAAACAGGGTTATAATTACGTGTCTGTAAGAGTACAGGATTTTGCGGGCAATATTACTTCTCTTAAAGATGTTTATTACATTAAAAAAGACACCATGGCGCCTGCTGCCATTACAGACCTTACCCAAACAACAGGTTCTAATGAAGGCGAGCTGGCCCTTGAATGGACCTGCCCCGGTGATGACGGGACTTATAACGGTGCGGTAAATAGCTATTTAGTAAAATTTGCTACTTATAACATTACCCAGAATGACTTTGATAATGTAAATGTTTTCTGGCAGGCATGGGTTCCTAATGCTCCGATGAACAAACAAGCCAAAACATTAACCGGGCTTACTCCGGGAAGATCTTACCGGACGGCAATAAAAACTTATGATAAAGTAGGGTCAAGCAGTACTATTTCAAACATTCCTTTCGCCCTGGCCTCCGGTGCAGATATAACTCCTCCGGGACAGATAACTACGTTCAGTGCAGTATCAGGAACTTATGAAGGGCAGATAAAACTTACCTGGATTGCTCCCGGAGATAACGGAACTATGGGTAATCTCACAGGAACAAGAATAGAAGGCGATTCGTTTAACGGCTACTACGATATCAGGTACCGGACTGACGGCCTGGTTTCAGACGGCAACTGGAATACATCAACGCAGGCAACAGATGAACCTACACCTCTTTCACCCGGGTCTTTGCAGGAATTAACTATTGCAGGTTTTACAACAGGAACAACCTATTATTTCGGCATAAAAACCTATGATGATGATGTGGATGCCACAAACAACTGGTCTTCGCTTTCAAATTCCACCTCTTGTGTTCCGGCAACAGCCGGTGCGGCTAAAGGCCATATCATGTGGGGTTCCGGAACGCTTGATAATCCAAAAAGCAGAAGATGGCTGGCTCCCGGCTGGGGTTCACCCGGAAGCGGAGCTCTTGCATCTCAGACCATCAGATGGGTCAAGGGTGCTTCCTGTCCTGTGTTAAGGGATGAAAAAATTGTAGGTATTCTTTCCGGAAATGCAGCTGCAGGTTCAGGTAAACTATATTTACAGAGAAATAGCGACAGTTCAACCAACGACTGGACTGATTTATTGGGCCAGGTAAATACTACCCTTACGGATGACAGGTACAAATCTTTTGATATAGCCTATGAACAACAATCAGGCCGGGCTTTAATAGCTTATTACAATGGTATGACCGGAAGAGTTGCTTACCGGGTTTGGTCTTCAACTGCGGCACAATGGCTGACAGGTGTTTCTTCCAAAACTTTAACGCTGACAGGTGTTACCGGCGCTGTCAATTTTGTACGCCTTGAACCAAAACCGGGTTCTAACCAGATAATGATCGCTACTCTTGATTCCAATAATGATATTTTCTGTGCTGTCTGGAATGGAGATACAAATAGTTTCTTAAGTGTCAGCACTTATGTTGCCACTACCGGGGCGCCAATCGCTACGGAAGAATGTTTGGATATTGCCTGGGAAACTAATTCGGGTGATTGCCTTGTGGTTTATGGTGAAACAACCAATTGCGCAACAAGTATTTGGAACGGTGCTTCCTGGTCCAAACTTTCTGCACCCAATCCTTCCATTGGTGCCGGTGTTGCAAATTGGCTGACTGTTGCTTCTGACCCGACTTCAGACAGGGTCGGGTTTACCTGTGTTGATGTGGGTAATGACTGGAACGTGAATATATGGGACGGTTCCTCCTGGCAGGCAACTCCTCCAACGGAAGACAGTACAATTGAAACAGATACAAGCAGAGATATTGATGTTGCCTGGGAAAGGGACTCTGGCAGGTGTATTTTTGTAGCAGCTGATTCAGCTGCAAGAGAACTTTCATATTTGGGCTGGTCACCCGGTTCCGGCTGGAATGAATTAGGCGGAGGCAGTCCTTCTGCGGCGTTGAAGACATCAGCCGGAACCCTTGCCTTGCTGGGAGATATAAACTGGCTGCAGCTTACGCCGGACCAAAATAAAAACAGTATGATCTGTACAATTTTAGACCAAAGTAATGATTTAACAACACTGTCCTGGACCGGTTCTGAATGGGATGCTTCATCCAAATTAGTTCAGGAAGCAGGTGTGTCAGACAGTAATTATGAATCTTTTTATGTTATGCTTGATAAGCACGACATAACCCCTCCTACGATTTCAGATCCGGTAGCGGATGACGACACAGTATGGAGAAGTTCAGCTAATCCGGGTGTTATATACAGCGTGAATTTTGCAGATGACCATTCAAATAATTCCAAACTTAAATATTTTGAAATTAAAATTACCTCAGGTGCCAATCAATCAGGCACAGTTTTTGTTAATTGGACAGATAATTCTCCGGCAGGTTTTTCAGGCAATACAAGCTATTCATCTTTATGGCAGATTAAAAGCGCAATCTGGGCCGGTGTAAATGACGGCATTAACTATGTCTCAGCAAAAGTGTACGACGGAGCGGGTAATGCAACAACTAAAAATGATGTATTTTTTATTAAGAAAGATACCACAGTTCCTACAACCCCTGTTTTAAGCAATCCTTTAAGCGCAGTTACTACAAATCAGACAACAATAAATTATCAGTGGCAGGCATCTCAGGATGTAACCAGCGGATTGAGTTCCTACAGAATAGTTATTTCTACAGATATAAATTTTGTAACTGTTGTTACTACCGTAACTTTAGCGGAAACCCAAACACAAATCGGCAGGTTTGACGGCACGCATTACTGGAAAGTACAGGCGCAGGATAATGCAGGAAATTATAGTTTGTGGAGTTCCACCAGATCAATAAAAATAGATACCAGCAGGCCTGTAATTACCAATAATCAAAGCGGGGACTATGTCTGGAGAAACTCAAGCGGTACTTTATATAATGTTGATTTTTATGACGCTTTTACAGGACTGGATAAAGTTGAGTACCGGGTATTTTCTTCAACCGGAGCAACAGGCGCTCCATTAATAAGCTGGACCACTGTCGCTTTGAACCTTAATACAACTTATTACGTACAGGACTGGACCCTGTCAATGTCAGCATTTGCTTTACTGCAAAACGGCACCAATTATGTTTCCGTAAAAGCATCAGACCTGGTAGCAAATACTTCGGAATATGTTGATACGTTTATTATAAGAAAAGATGTTCAGTCACCACCGGTACCGGTTTTATCAAACCCGATAAACAATTATACTACCAGCCAGTTAATGCTTGGTTTCAGCTGGCAGGAATCCACAGACCTGATAAGCGGTACTTCAAATTATCAGTTGTATATTTCTACAAATCCGGATTTTTCATCAGTTATTTTTTCAAGTATAACCAGCCAGTTAAGCTTAACCGCTTCTATAAGCCAGAATAGTTATTGGTGGAAAGTAAGGGCCAAAGACAGGGCAGAGAATTATTCCAGCTGGTCCTCAACTTATTCGTTTATAATATCAACCGGTGTACCTACAACTACCCAATTGTTAGCTCCGGTAAGCGGACAGGTAACTCTTACCCAGGCAATTTCATTTGACTGGTCTGACTCCCTGCCTTCCGGATCCGCTATTTCTAATTATCAGATTCAGGTTTCAACAGACATTAATTTTGCTTCTATTAACTATTCGGCAGCTCCGTCAACTTCTTATGTGGTTTCAGATACGTTTCCTTCAGGTTTGTATTACTGGAAAACACGGGCCAAAGATGCTTCAAATAATTATTCTCTCTGGAGTTCCACCTGGGATGTTACGGTTGATACTACAGTACCTAAAATAACTAATAACATCATAAACGGGCTGACTACCTGGTTTAATGCTGACCCGGGAAATACTTTGGATATTGATTTCATAGATATAAGCGCAGGTTATTTAACGGTTCCTAAAATTGACAGGATACAATACAAAATCCATCCTCAGCCCAATGAAGGCGGTACTCCGATAGTCAGCTGGGAAAACGGTACCATAGCCGGGCCAAACTTAAATCAGCAGTCATATAGTAGCAATTGGGGCCTTTCAGCCGGTGATTTTAACCTGCTTCAGAATGGCACCAACTATATTTCAGTAAGAGTGCTTGACCTTGCCGGGAATACATCCTCCTGGATTGATGCTTTCAGAATTTTAAAGGATGTTAACCTGCCGTCAATTAACAACTTGCAGACAGGTGATTTCAACTGGAAAAAATCAAGCGGGACAACATACAATGTGCAGTTCCAGGACACCGGCGGAAGTTTGCTTTCAAAATTCCAGGTTAGAATATCCACTTCACCAGGGTTGTCCGGCACTGCTGTTCTCGACTGGACTGACCAGATATCCGCGATAAACAATAGTTTGCATACAAGCACCTGGGTTTTTACTAATAGCCAGTGGGTCCAGTTATTTGAAGGTGCAACAAACTACGTTTCAGTAAAGGCTTTTGATTTGGCAGGAAATACTTCTGCTTATTATGATGTTTTCTTTGTTTTAAAAGATACAAGCGTTCCTTCAATTGGTAATAATGAAACGACGGACAGGGGCTGGCTAAGCGCTGATCCCGGAGCAGTATGGGATATTGATTTTTATGATACTCCGGTACCGGGCAGGACTCCGGGGGCATCAAAACTTGATAATATTTTCTACAGGGCCCGGTCTTCTACCGGCGGTATTATTATTGACTGGAAAACACTAGGTACTTCACTTAATACCACTTACTATATTCAGAATTGGGGTGCAGATTTTGACCGCCTCTATAACGGAAATAATACCATTGACGTCAGGGCGGATGACCTGGCAGGGAATTCTACAGTATATGTAAATGCATTTATCATAAAGAAAGATACCACAACCCCCAGAATAGAGGTTGCTTTTGATACCATGACGGTTACCTGGATAAACAGCAGTCAGGTTTATGATGTGAATTTTTATGCGCAGGGCGCTTCAGCACTGGATACGGCTGAATATGCGGTATTTACCGGGCCGAATTATTCTGTAAGCCAGAAAATCGGCTGGACACCTATTCCGGGTACTTACGGTGAAACAGAATTCACCACAAACTGGCCGGTATTATTTTCTCAGTTGCAGGAAGGCGGTACAAATTATGTGTCGCTTAGATGCTGGAATGTAACCGGTTCTACAAAAGCTGTAACAGACGCATTCAAAATTTTCCTTGATAATACAAACCCATCCATAGCAGACAGAACCGCCGGTGATGATACACTGTGGCGTTCTACAAACACCGGAGTTTATAATGTTGATTATTATGACCTTCCGATAGATGGTTCAAGAATTACAAAATTCCAGACCAAGGTGACAACAGGCGCTTTACAAGCAGGCGAAGTACTGGAAGACTGGACAGATAATGTTCTGGGCATAGGCACTACTTATTATGAAACCAACTGGGCTCTGAAGTGGGGTACTTTCAATAAAATGCGCCCTGATATTGATAACTATGTTTCAGCTAAAGTGTTTGATACTGCCGGCAATACTTATGAGCTTTCAGATATATTCTTTGTAAGAAAAGATACTACGGCTCCTACTGTAAATAATCAGCAGTCAGGAGATTTTACTTTCAGAAAATCAAGCGGAACAAATTATGATATAAGGTTTAATGATACGGGCGGTTCAAAACTCACAAGATTTGAAATATGCGCATCTACCACAGCAGGCAGTTTCAGCCAGGGGCAGTTGATAACCTGGACCACCGTTTATTCCGGGCTTGATACAAATTCTTACAGTACTCCCTGGCCGGTACCGGCGTCAGTATGGTTAGCGCTTGAATCAAGAACCACAAACTATATTTTTGTAAGGCCTTTTGATACTGCCGGCAATTCATCTACAACTTATAATTCTGTTTTCATGGTATTAAAAGACACGGCCGCTCCGGATATAATTTCAAATGAATTCGCCCGCGGCTGGTTTAATGCAAATCCGGGCGCAATATGGAACGTTGACTTTAAAGATAATCAGGGTATGCTGGGTTCCGGTTTGGATAGCGCGCAGTGGATAGCTTATCCGGGCCCAAATAATTCAGGCGTTTCTTCCACCGGCTGGAAAAATATCTTTACCGGATTGGGAACAAAGAATTATACCGCCGAATGGGACCTGTCCGGCGCAAATTTTAACCTGCTTGATGCCGGTACAAATTATATAACGGTCCGGGCCTGGGATATGGCAGGCTCTACCAAAACAACTATTGATGTGTTTGTTGTTAAGAAAGATACTTTCGGCCCGGTTATTACTGATAATATTTTAGGCGGCATGGCCACCTGGTATGCAGCGGATCCGGGAGCTGTTTTCAATGTGGATTTTGCAGATAATCTGTCAAACCTGGCCAGCGCCTATTACATAATCTATCCTCAGTCTGATATAACCGGTACGGCAGTTACTTCCTGGTCAGAAATATTCAACGGAGTTAATCAGCCGGATTTTACTGATAACTGGGGGCTGGTTGTTTCTGCTTTTGATTTACTGCCGGAAGGTACGTCCTATGTAACTGTAGGTGCTTATGATAATTTAAACAGTTCTTCAGTTTATAAAGATGCCTTTGTGATAAGAAAAGATACTACGGTACCTGATTGCGTGGATAATCAGGATGGGTTGTATATTGATTCGCAGGATGACCTTGCAGATATAAATTTTGATTTCTATGATAACGGCTGGTCAAAATTATACAGGCTTCAGTATACCGTAAAACCTGAACCCGGATTACCCGGGTCCTATATACTTGACTGGAGAAATATTCCCGGCCTGGCGGACGGCCTTAATACCACTTACTATATTACCAGCTGGAATATAACTGAAAGCTGGGGCTATCTGTCAAATCAAACTACGGGTTATGTGTCCGTGCGCGCCCTTGATTTTGCCGGCAACACCACCACCTTTATTGATGCTTTTACAATATACAAACAGGCTGCAGGGCCTACAATTACCGATAACGTAGATGAAAACTATCTTCCCTGGTTCTCAATAAGCAATTTCAATGGAAAATTATGGGATGTTAACTTCCAGTCCAATTCAGGGCAGAACCTGGACAGGTTTGAAATAAAAATAACTACAGGCATTGATCAGACAGGCGCAGTAATTGCTGACTGGTATAATGTGGTAACAGATATTTCAAACACAATTTATACCGATGACTGGACTATTTCTCTGTTAAATTTTACAAATATGTACCAGGGCAAAAATTATGTACACGTGAGAATTTATGATACTGTGCCCACTTCTTCATTGCTTAACAATGTGTTTTATATAAAGAAAGATACTGCCTCACCGGTAATTACTGACCTTCAGGATGATACTACATTTTTTGCATCCGCAAACTGGAATTCTTATAACGTTGATTTTGAAGATGCAGGTATAGGTGTTTCAACGGCAGAATTTAAAGTAAGCGACCAGTTTAATAATACGCTTATTAACTGGACCACAATTTTCTTTGGTGTTTCTCAATCAGCCTATGTTTCAAACTGGGGCCTTACAGCTTTACAGTTTAACGCGCTTCAGGAATATGCAACAAACTATGTTTCGGTGCGCGCTTATGACGGGTTTAATTATTCCACGGGCCCCGTTGATGCGTTCTATGTATTAAAAGACACCACTTCGCCAAGCGTTCCTGTGCTGTCTTCGCCGGGCGATAACTTTATTTTCAGTAATCAGTCGCTTACCATGCAGTGGGGTGCTTCTTCTGATGCCAGGTCCGGTATTGATGTTTACGAAGTCAGTTTAAGTACCAGCGCAGATTTTGCCGCGGTTTATATGTCATCTGTTACTAAATTGCTCAGTTTCTCAACAGCTGTTGCTGAAGGCAGTTATTTCTGGAAAGCCAGAGCCAGAGACAAAGCCGGCAATTATTGCCAGTATGCATCCGCTTACAGTTATTTAATTGATGTAAGTTCACCGGTTATTACAAAAAATTCGTTTGCTGAGTCTCAGTGGTATGATACAGACCCGGGTGCAATAATTGATATTGATTTTGCTGACCTGGGGTCCGGTTTGACAACAGTTCAGTACAGGATTGTTTCATCTACCGGCGGTGTGATAGTTGACTGGAAAGACAAGCTTGATTTCAGTGTACTGCTTGCAACCAGGGTTTATACAACAAACTGGAGCCTTTCTGCGGGGGACTTTGCCCTGCTTCCTAACGGAACCAACTATGTTTCAATAAGATGTTTTGACAGGGTTGGCATTTCAACTTCAATAGCAAACCTTTTTATGGTAAGAAAAGATACTTCAGTGCCGGTTTTATGGGGCGCAGATTCTACGGGTACAACAGATACAACCTGGAGAAGCGGCGCGAAACCCGGCGGTTATGATGTTAATTTCATGGATTTAGGTACAGGTTTGAAAGATGCGGATTATGCTGTTTACACCGATATGAATTTAAACGGTACGCAGAAAATCGGCTGGACAAATATTTTTTCAAACCTGAATCAGGGGGAATATAATACTGACTGGAATGTCAGCAACTTTGCCCTGATGCAGGAAGGCGCTACAAATTATGTTTCCGTAAGAGTGAAAGATATGCTGTCCCAGATGACCACTTATTACGATGTGTTTTATATAAGGAGAGATGCTTCTAAACCCGTTATAACCAATTACATGAGCGGCGGTGTAACCACCTGGTATAAAATTGATCCGGGATCTTTTTTCAATGTGGATTACAGGGATGTGCCTGAAAATGGCGCAAAACTGCAGGAATTCCAGACAAAAGTAATGAGAGGAAATCTTATTACCGGCGCAACGGTCTGGGATTGGGCTTCAACAGATTTAACCGGAAATAATGCTACCTACTACGTTGATAACTGGAATGTTAATTTTGCTAATTTATGGGAAGGAAGAAACTATGTTTCCGTAAGAATTTATGATAATGCAGGCAATTATGAAGAACTAAAAGATGCTTTCTATGTATTGAAGGATACAACCCCTCCTACTTTTACGGATAACCAGCCCGGGGATGATCAGTTCAGGGCTTCCAATAACGGTACTTATAACGTAAGTTTTGCTGATAAAAATTCCGGGTCCGGTGTTTCCGGATTTGATGTTTTGGTTTCTACAATGGAAAGCGGTATTCCCGTGCTTGTTGACTGGGCTACGGTTTTATCCACGGATACTTATTCTTATTCGCAAAGCTGGCAACTGCCTCAGGCAGTTTATAACAATATGCTTACGGGAGTTACAAATTATGTCTGGGTAAGGGTAAGCGATTTTGCAAACAATATTTCAAGCGGTACAAATTATCAGTTCTATGTTCTTAAAGATACTGCGGGTGTAAGTATAAATGAAACAGCAGAAAACGGACAGGATGCCTCCTGGCGCAATGCTTCAAGGTTGTTTAATGTAGATTTTTACGCCACGGGCAGTTCAAAACTTCAGGGCGTACAGTACACCGCTTACACAGATCTTAACTATGGCGGGCAGATGAGGGTGGGTTGGACTACTATTTCCGGGTTTACTCCGGGAACAACCTATTTCGTTGACAGCTGGGCTGTTGACCAGTTTGATTCATTAAAAGATGAAACTACAAATTACATATCAGTCAGATGCTGGAATATAGCGGGTTCTACGCTTACCAGAGAAGATGTATTCTACATTCTTAAAGACACAACTCCTCCTTCAGTTCCGGTATTGGCTACCCCGTTAACCGGTTCTTCAACCAATCAGCTGAATAATTATTTCGGCTGGGGAAGTTCGTCCGACCTGGGAAGCGGTACTTCAAGTTATGCGCTTCAAATAGCCACCAGCAGTAACTTTACCACGGTTTATTATTCTTCACTAACCACTAACAACTACTTACTAACCACTATTGCGCAAGCCACCTATTACTGGCAAGTTAAAACTTTGGATAGAGCCGGAAACTCCAGTGTTTATAGTTCGGCATTTAGCCTTTTAGTTGATACCACACCGCCAACAGTCCCTGTTTTATCAGCGCCGCTTAATGGTTATTCAACAAATCAAATGCTGCTTTCATATACCTGGGGCGCTTCGGATGATTCCGGGGCAAACGGCTGGTCAGGTATAAACCGTTATACCGTGCAGTTTGCCACAGCCTCTAATTTCACTACTATTACGTTTTCAACTTTGACTGTATCAACTAATCAGCTTATCAACTTATCAACTGAATCTACATATTACTGGAAAATAAGTGTGCAGGATAGGGCCGGAAATTCCAGTGTTTATAGCTCACCGTTTAGTGTTTTAATTGATACTTCTGCCCCGCCGATACCGGTACTTTCTCTTCCGCTTAACGGTTATACCACGAATCAGTTGAACCTGAATTTCAGCTGGGGTGCTTCTGCAGACCTTTTAAGCGGTACTTCTTCTTATAATCTGCAATTATCATCCAGTTCAGATTTTACTACTGTTTATTTCTCATCCGTTACTTCATCTCTTAATTGCTCCCTTGCTGTAATTGAATCTACCTACTATTGGAAAATCAAAGCGCAGGACCGGGTAGGAAATGTAAGCCAATGGTCAAACGTGTACAGTTTGATTGCTGATACTACTAACCCAAGCGCACCCGTACTTTCTGCACCCACAAACCAGGCAAGCCAAAACATAAACTCCGTTAATTTCCAGTGGGCAGTGGCAACAGACAGCGGCCCTGCCGGCATAAGCGGTTATGAATTATTATTAAGCTCCAGTGAAGATTTTACTGCTATTTATTCTTCCTTCATCGCTTCATCGCCCAATTACTCCATCGCTCTTGCTGAAAGCAAGTATTTCTGGAAAGTCCGTTCAATAGACAGAAGCGGAAACTATTCAGTTTATACTGCTTCTTATTCAATTATTGTTGATACAACAATGCCTTTCTTTGTCAATAATCAAACAGGTGACAATACCTGGCGCAGTGCCAGCGGTACAGCTTATAACGTTGATTTCTTTGACAGGCCTGTGCTCAACGGGTCTAAACTTGATTACGGCCAGTATATAGTTTATCCTTCAACCAATTCTTCTGGGCGCCCTCAGGGCAGTGCTCTTACTGCATGGCAAAATGTGTTTGATTATACTTTATCAAACGCTGTTACTTATTATGTTGATAATTGGAACGTAGATGCTTCCTGGAACAGCCTGCAGGAAGGGTATAACTATGTGTTTATAAAAACTTATGATCTGGCAACTTCTTCAAACGAACTTTATAATTATGCGTTTTACATAAAGAAAGATACTCAGAAACCGGTAGTCACAATAAATGAACCTGCAATCCCCGGCTGGGATAATGCTGACAGGGCCCATGCAGTTACTTTCAGCGATAACGGTTCCGGAATAAAAGTTTCATCCTTCAGTGTCTGGACCGGAGCAAATTATACCGGAACAAACAATGTTTCCAGTGCAACCATTTTAAATTTCCCGCTTTCACAACCGCAGGCGCTTTATGATACGGACTGGTACCTGGGCGCTTCAAGCTTCACTCTTCTTGCACCCGGGACAAATTATATTTCAGTTTTCTGTAGTGACGAACTTGGAAATACCACTTATTTCATTGATGCGTTTAAAGTATTTAAAGATACTATACCTCCGGCAAACATCACAAATCTTAACAATATAAGCAATACAGCCAAGGCGGCTACTCTTACCTGGACTGCTCCTAACGATGATAATATGAGCGAGACCAATAGGCGTATAAGCAGTTATCTTATGAAGTACAACACAACTAACTTTACAGGAAAAACAAACTTCCTGGCTATAGGAACCACTATCGAAACCAATACACCTCTTGCGCCGGCAAAAACAGAAAGTTATGTTATTACAGGTTTGACTGAAGGAACAACTTATTATTTCGGAGTACTGCCGAAAGATAAAGCTTCAAGTTACAGCCAGAACGTTTCAACAAAAGCTGTAATAATAATGAGAACAGCCCCTGCCCGGATTACCGACCTGGCTGTTTCCACGCCGGACGAACTATCACCCGGCGAAGTTAAACTTGCCTGGACAGCTACCGGTGATGACGGCACAACAGGTACTGCAACCGGTTATGTAATTAAATATTCTCTTACTCCTATTAATAATGAAACCGATTATAATAACGCAACAACTGCAACTTTAGATTCAAATCCGGGCCCTCAGGTTTCCGGTTCACGGGAAGAACGTCTTGCAAAAAGCTTAACACCCGGTGTGACTTATTACTTTGTCATGAAATCTTATGACAACGCAGAAACCCCGAACTATTCAATTAGGTCAAGCACAAAATCAATTCAGGCTAAACCGAAAGGCCCTGCTGACGGTATGTTAGTTTATGGCATTACAAGCAATACCCAGCCTAAATATCAGTCAGCCGCTGCAGCTGCTGCTTCCTGGGGCAGTGAAGATTCTGCCTTGGCTACCAGCGCTTCCGGCAGAATTAACTGGTCTATTGTAAATGCCTGCCCGACATTTAAAAACCAGAAAATGCTTGCAGTGATGGTGGATGACCAGGGCGCAGAGCCTGCCGGAGATATTTATCTGCAATACTGGGACGGCCAATTATCCACCTGGACCATCCCTTCAGATCTTGGCGCCGGCGGCAGATTAAATACAAATACTGCAAGTTCTCTTTATGCAGACCAGAGATGTTTTGATATAGCTTATGAACAAAATACCGGCAGAGCCCTTATAACCTGGTGGAATGGTACTGACGGTGAAGTAAGTTATAGAATTTGGTCATCAACATCTTCTTCCTGGGCACAAAGCGGTACGGTTTCCATGGATTTTGATGTAACAAAAGGTAATATAAGGTGGGTAAGAGCCGAAGCTCAGCCGGGCAGCAACAGAATTATGCTTACTACCCTTGATTCAAATAATGATATTTATTCAATCGTATGGAATGGTTCCGGCTGGGTAAGCGGCAGTTCTATGACAATAAATGCCAGCGCGCTGAATTATCAGAATTTCGATATGGCCTGGGAACTTACCGGAGGCAGATGTATAGTTGCCTGGGGTGAAGGTACGGGCACGCAATACAGAATTTATAATCCCGCAAGCGGCTGGTCCAACCAGTCCGCCGGCCCCAACACTACCGTTGCAGTCAACTGGTTAAAATTAAGTTCAGACAGAAATACAGGTTCAAATAATATTGCATTGGCAGCTATTGATACAACTCCCGGGTGGACAGTTTCAGTATGGAACGGTTCCATCTGGCAGGCAAGCCCGCATACAAGAAGATACACAACACTTGATGCCGCTACCAGCCGTCTTGTGGATATAGCCTGGGAAAAAGATACCGGAAGATGTATTTCGGCGGGTGTAATTTCTGCAACACCTGCACAGACAATTAGCACAGCGGTTTGGACCAGCGGTATCGGCTGGCCTGCTGCTGCAGCGGTAGCTTCAAGCTATAATTTAGGAAACAGCGCTGATTTAAGATGGATTCAACTGATAAATGACCCTAACTCAAATAAGATGGTTTTAGTTGGCGCTAATGCCGGGGCTCAGGGTTCTGTTTCATTAAGATCGCTTAATTATAACGGTTCCGTTTGGTCAGTCAGCGGTACGGCGCATACAGCACAAGGGTCTACCAACGTAGGAGAAGCCTACGGACTTTGCCTTGACAGGCATGATACTATTGATCCGGGTATTACTGATAATCAGGGTGATGATATATGGCGTTATAAAAACAACGGATATTATGATGTGGATTTTGCAGATTCCGGCGGTTCTCTGCTTTCAAGAGTTCAGACAAGAATTGCCGATAAGCCTGAAGGAACTCCGGGAATTATTATTTATAAGGATTTTTCAGATGAGTCTACGCTGACTTCATTAAATACAGATAACTATACTGCACTTTGGCAATTTTCTTCTACTACATGGGATAGCATGAAAGAGGGAACAGACGGGAAAAATTATGTTTCATTGAAAGTATATGATGCAGTTGGAAATTCAGGCCAGACCGGAATAAAATATGATCTGTTCATTGTTTATAAAGATACCAATGTTCCTTTAATTACAAACAATCTTACTGGCGGGGTTACAACCTGGTACAATTCAAATCCGGGAACAATATGGAATGTGGATTTTGCTGACAGTCTTTCAAAGCTTACAACCGCTCAATATACCGCTTGGACGCAAACCGGCGGTATCGGCATAAATGCTGTTCCTTATGCGGATAATATTTTCACATTCCAGCAAAACAGGCCGTCTTACAGCACAGAATGGGGAATAACCAATCCTGACTGGGACCTTCTGCAGACAGGCACAAATTACATGTCCGTACGGGCCTGGGATGTAGCAGGCAATACCAGTACCGTTACAAACGGCAGAGATGTATTTACAATCTGCAAAGATACTGTAGCGCCTAATGCCATAACAAACCTCACGGCTCTTGCAGGATCTTTCCGCGGATCCATAGAATTGCAATGGACTGCGCCGTATGATTTCGGTACAAATAAAATAAAACAATATACCATTAAATATGCCACTTATTCTATAAATGGTTCCAACTTTGACAACGCTGTTACCTGGGTGAATTCCATTGTTCCGGGAAAAACCGGTTTTACTGAAACCATTTCAGTTACCGGGCTGGTTACTACAACCACATACTACTTTAATATTAAATCGCGGGACTTTGCAGAAGTGCCCTCTGCGCCGGTATGGTCAGGCCTGTCAAATGGAACTTCACGCCTGCCGCGCACAGAAAATATATATATAAATGAAATTTATGCAAACGGCGCCGGTTCCTGGGTAGAACTTTATAACAACACGCCTAACCTCATTTCACTTAACGGCTGGAAAATTATTTATAACCAGGGAACTGTTGAGTCTCCCTCAAGTGAAGCACCTGTAGCTGCCGGCGGAGCCAGTGATAATATAGCTTCAAACGGGTTCTTTACTTTCACAGGGCTGAATCTTGATGGAACGAAACATATTAAACTGCTGGACAATTTTGACAGGCAGATAGATATAGTTCAGTGGCCTGCTCTTTCCGCGGGCCAGAGTTATGCCCGCATAACCGACGGCAATAATGATTATTTTGAAATTGACCCTACCACCACACCAAGCCAGGCAAATGCAATTAACGGGGATGTGAAAATAAATGAAATAAATTATAACTCATCCCAGGAATATGCGGAATTGTACAATACTTCGGGTTCAACCCAGAGTCTCAATAATTATTATTTGAGAAATTCAAATAAATTGGTTTTCAAATTTACCAGGACAATTGATGCCTATTCATTCAACGGCCTTGATTCGTTATCCACAGATAATAATTCAAACTCCTGGACCGCGCAGTTTGGAGCCTCCGGGCTTGATAACGTTTCAGACTTCCTGGCGCTTGAAAATTCTGCAGGGCAGGTTATTGACAGAGTTACCTGGGAATCCGGGGTCTCTTACAGGTACTCAAATTATAAAGCGCAAAGCATTACTTATAACGGTGCTGCGGTAGGCGGTTCTGTAAGTTTCTTAGGCAGACAGCCGGAAGATGGTTCTGATTTAGGTACTGATATAAATGATTGGTTTGTTTACACCTCTTCCTCCTACGGTTCAAGCAATAAAGCAGTTGCAGCATCAGCAAATAATCTTTATTACCCGGACATTCCCGGCAGGTGCCTGCCAAGAAAGTTCCAGCTTTCACTTAAATTAGGCAGCGCTTCTTCTACCGGGTCCAATGACACTATCTGGTTTATAAGAACCGGAGGCAGTACAGATACAAAATCACCGCACATTTTCAGATTAGGGGATTTAGGGTTTAATTTAAATACATTAACAACACAAACCACCGTGCAGTTTGGCCCGAATACATATGATATTGACGGTAATCCGCTGGTAAGCGGTACTGCCTACGGGATGATTCTGAATTCAGATACAGGTTCCGGAAAAGCCCAGCAGATTTATTTAAATAATATTTCCTATGACAGCGCTGTTCATTCTGCGGCAGTAAATTCAAGCGTAAAGGAATATATAAACGTAGACACTAAAAACAGTATTTTGAAACTCGTCCTTACAAATAATTCCACTGTTTCCGGAAATGAGATTGTGTTGTCACAGCTGAAAATTAAGTTCCTGTTCAAAGACAATACTCTTTTAAATACCGCTACGGCCCAGCAGGTATTCGGCAATATTGATGTGTTTGCGGATAATCTTACGGATTATTCAACCGGTTTTTATCTGATAAATACAGATACGGTATCTGTAGCGTCACTTTCTAACGGTGAAATAGCTCTTGATGGTTCGGGAATTCAGGTTATTAATGTTTCCACAACAAATACTGCAAGCCGGGTACCTGCTAATTCCCAGAAAACATATTTTATAGTAGCTGACCTGGCAACGGATTGTACAAATGTAATTGATACTTTCAAACTCAGAGTTGAAGACATTTCATATGTTACAATTAAAGATTTTCCAACTCTGGTAGCACAGGATTTAAACAGTATTTCATCAGTTGAAACTTCAACTCCTTTTATTATTGTTCCTGTACCTGATGTTCAGGCGCCAATGACGCTTTCTGGAGGCACAACAGTAGAAGTAACGGGTATTACGTTCCAGATTGGCGATGATAACAGTCTATATGTAGGCGGTACCGACGGTAAGGTTCATGCTTTTAATCATGACGGCTCTCCGAAATGGACTTTCAATGCCGGCAGTAAAATCGTAGGCAACGCGCTTCCAAGTGATTTTTATTGTTACAGCGAACCGGCAGGGTCTGTATATCTGGCAGGAGAAAATGGGAGTGTATTTAAAGTTAATGGAAACAGCGGTGCCCAAATATGGACAAAAACACCCGGAGGCACTGTAAAAAACTTAACTGTATTTGACAGCGGAAAATCCAGCGGTGTTTATGTGGCAACAACGGATAACAGGATTTATAAGTACACTTTTTCGGGCGGCAATCATCCGGATTGGCAGGGCGGCTATAGTGAACCCTTGGGCGATACCCCTCAGGATTATCCTATTATTGATGATTTTACCGCTGGGGTAAATGCAGTCTGGTATGGAACCAGAAATCTTGGAAAGATTATAAAGATAGATAATTCAAATACTAACGGCGGAATGGTGGCATCGCAGGCAACCATTGGCGGTGAAATAACAGGCATAGATGTAGAAGCCGGGCTGATAAACGTTTCCGGAAACAATCATTATGTTTATATTATTAATTCCGATGGTGTTGTAAGGTGCCGTGATTCAGGGGCTCTGGGAACTACCCGCGACGGCTGGTCAGATTATAATTGCCAGTCTGAAATCAGAAGCGGGACTTATCTTGAATTAATATCAGGCGTCGGATCAGTAGCTTTCTATTTTGGAGCGGAAAACGGCAAACTATATAAGCTGAATTCTTTAACAGGCGCTAAAGTTTGGGAATATGCTACGGGGTCGCCTATCAGGTCCAATATTATGCTTTATGATGATTATATATGGTTCGCCACGGCAGACGGCCGTGTATATTCCATTCACAAAACATCCAGGGCTATGAGAAGCGGGTTCCCTCTTATTATGACCGGTGAAATAAAAACTCTTAACATAGATGAAGAAGAACTGTATGATTCTTACGGGTATACAAACGATATACGTTTATATATAGGAACCAAAGAAGGTACGGTAACTATAAAGAAGCTGAATTAGAAAGGCCCTAATAAAGTGGTTATGTGATTAAGTGTTTAGTGGTTAGTAAAGATATGCACAATAAATCAAAAAGTACTGGACTACAACTATGAAAAAAAACGAACCTAATGGTAAATTTACTTTTGTTTTAAACAAAATGATACAGGTTTTTATTGTTTTGCTATTCACGTATACACTAACCACTAATCACTGTTTGTTTGCTTCGCCGTGGAAGGCGTTTCAGAATGATGCGCAGAGAACGGGTGTGGCAAACGATGTGGCGCTTCCTGAATTATCTTTAAACTGGAGTTATATAAATGCGAGCGCCGGCATAATGTCTTCACCGGTTATTCACGACGGAAAAGTATTTTTCGGCGACCGGCATGGATACTTAAGAGTCCTTAATCTTACTACAGGCGAAGAATTGTGGAATTATTCAGCTTCTGACTGGATAGATGCTTCTCCTGTTATCAATAACGGTTATGTTTATGTTGCCAGCAGAGATGGAAACGTTTATAAATTAAAAACGAACCCGGATGACATAGAAAGCCCTGAGCCGGAATGGGTGTATGACACTGAATCTAACCTTTGTTCGTCACCTGCAATATATAACAACAAATTATATATCTTATCCGGGCACCCAATAGGAGAAATTCTTGAAATTGATATCAATACCGGGCTCTTAACAAATTCATTTAATGTACCCTCAAGCGGTTTTTCTTCTCCGGCTGTTAAGGATCATTATCTTGTAGTAGGCACAAATACCGGAAAGTATTTCTGTATTGATACCAACAATTTTACCGAAAAATGGAATCTCCAGGCTGTTTCAAATTTACAATATACTTCACCGGTTATTTCAGATGACAATAAGGTTTATATGACTTCAAGAGGCCATTCTACCATAGTATACTGCAAGGATTTAGTAACCGGAAATGCGTTGTGGGAAAGCGTAGATATAGCAGATACTTATTTGAAAATTGACCCTAACAGCGGTCCCTATACCACCAGTTCAAGCCTTTCGCTTGATGACGGCAAATTATATGTAGCTTATGCCTTTCCTTATTATGAATGGAATGGCGGAGGCTGGTGGGACAGCCTGGGTGACAGGGTAAAACTGGTATGTTTAAATGCCGCTACGGGTGATGTGCTCTGGGTCAGCAGTGTCCTGGGAGAGCCTGACAGTTCCGGGCTTATTTCATCACCATCAAAAAGTGGTGACGTGATTTATATAGGTTCAGCTGATACTTACCTGTACGCAGTTAATGCTTCAACCGGCGGAATTATTAACAGGTATGTTTCAAACGGAAAAATAGTTGGAACACCTGCTATATCAAATGATGCAGTATATTTCGGTACTTTAAGCGGCGGTTTTTACTGTTACAGCTCTTCGAACGTTGCTTACATCTCGGCTCCGGCTGATTATGCCATGGTTTATGGTACCGTAGCGGTAACGGGAAGCGCTAATATGTCTGATTTCAGCAATTATATTCTGCAATATAGAAATGATTCCGGCGGTTCCTGGAGTATTATCACCACATCAGCCCAGCAGAAACTTTCTGAAATGTTAGGTATCTGGGATGCGGCAAATATTGTTGATAGTACTTATACTTTAAAACTTATATTAAATAAAACCGGCGGCACTTCTTACTATGCGCTGGCCACTGCGTGGGTAAATAATCCGCCAAAGGTACCCGCAAGCCTGGTAGCTGTAAATATTACCAATTCTACTACGGCCCCGCGCATAAGCCTTACTTTTACAAAATCAGATGATGAATCTACCGGCAGTGCAGATGTGTATGCTTATAGAATTTACAGGTCTCAGATTTCAGGTAATACAGGTTCTCTGGTTACTACCGTACCCGCCGGAAGTTATTCTTACATAGATACAAGTATTTCTTACGGAGTAACATATTATTACACGGTAAAAGCTTATGATAATGTGTGGGAATCCTCTGGTTCGGTTCAGTCCTGGGCCTGCCCTCTTGACGGTATAATACCCACAGCCCCGCTTACCTTCAGTTACTCGGTTATCAACGGCAATATTTTACTTCTTTGGGAAAAATCCGTAGATGACGGTACCGGAATTAATGATGTTTCTGAATATCAAATATTCAGAAGTACAATTAGCGGCGGTTACGTCAGTGCTTATCAAAGCGTAGTAAAAGGAACTACACATTATCTTGATACAGATATCGATGTGTTAAGCACTTACTACTACATTCTGAAAGCTGTTGATGGCGGGCATAATCTCTCAAACCCGTGCCCTGAAGTTTCTACCATGCTTGGTTTACCCGGCCCGGCAATGAACTTTACGGGTAACGTATTCGGCCTTAGAGCAAATCTAAACTGGGAAAAATCTATTGATGACGGTGCCATAAAAAACAATGTCAGCGCTTATGTTGTTTACAGATCATCGGAAAATAATACAAACTATTCTGAGCTGGTTGTGTTAGGTGCAGGTACTACTACCTATCAGGATACCGCAATAACAAATAATGTCAGTTATTTTTATAAGGTGCGCGTGCGCGACAGCAGAAATAATTATTCTACGGAATCCAATGTGGTTGAACTTATTATACCGGCGACCAATGCCCCCGAATTACAGAATGGTTATATTACCAGAGGGAATATTATGCTGCTTTGGAATTTATCTGCAGATGACGGGCAGGGGCTTAATGTGGTGTCCCAGTACCATGTTTACAGAAGTACGGTAAGCACTGTTTATTCTGATACGCCATACGTTGTTTTGCCTCAGGGTACTACGCATTATTTGTTTGCAGACACGCAGAGTTTAATACGCTATTATTACACCATCAAGGTTTTTGACACTTACGGCAAACTTTCTTCTTATTCAAATGAAGTTACGGCACTGGTTCCTCTGCCCGTTGCCCCGTTAAATCTGACGGCTTCTGCTATACAGAATTATATAGCATTAAGCTGGGAAAAATCTGCGGATGAAGATAATGTTTCAGGAAGCGTGGTTTCCTATGAGTTGTACAGGTCAACATTTACCGGCGGTGGTTTTGCCATAATAAAAACGCTTTCTTTTGGAACTACGTATTATGATGATAGAGAAACAATTATTAATACCGATTATTTTTACACCATCAGATCCGTAGATAAAAGCGGAAATTATTCTGACTGGTCTGCTCAGGCAAAAACGCGCATAGTTTCAAAAACAGTTGACGTTGATGTGGCTAAAAAAGAAGAAGTAGTTATGCAGACAGATGTAGGCGAAATAACAATAGTATTTGAGCCTAACTCCATCAGCCAGAACGATACTTTAAGCATAACCCGTGTTACAAAAGAAACCTACCCTGAAAGAGGCACGGCATTGCTGGATCATATATGGAAACTTACATTTTCCAAACCTGACACGGTATTAACCAAGCAGGTAACAATAAACTTCCCTTATAGTGATACGGAAATAACGGATGCAAAAATATTTTCGGAAAACCTGCTGAGAATTTTCAGGTTTGATGAAAATAAGCGTATCTGGAAGATGTCAAACGCATCCCGCGTGGTACCTGATAAGAAACAGGTGGAAATGACTACAGACAGGTTCTCTGTATTCAGCATTGGTGCCTACAAATATTCCGGTAAACTGCTTGAAAAGAAAGAAGTTTATGTTTATCCGAGCCCTGCAAAGCGCACGGACAAAGTATATTTCAAGTATAAGCTTTATGATGTGTTTGAAACCGTGGATATAAATATTAAAGTTTATAGTATCACAGACCAGTTGATATGGGAAAACACAGCCACTTATACGGATCAGGATGCGGGCAAGACATTTACTACGCAGTGGAATATTTCAAATATTGCCAGCGGGGTATATATATTTAAGGTAGAGGCAAAGTCCGGCAATTTCAAGGAAACCTACACCAAGAAACTGGCGGTAATACAGTAAACCCAGTGAAAAGTGAAAAGTAAAAAGTGAAAAGTGAATAGTAAATAGTGAAAAGTAAAGAGTGAATATGCCGTCATGCAAAAATTGAAGGGCAAGAAATTTGAAATTTAAAAAAAGGTTGTCATTTTCGGACATTCTTTAAAAAATATTTAGCAAAGATCCGGAAATCCATAGGGTTTAAACAGCAGCAGAATTCCACGGGATCTGCCCGTGGGGATCAACAGCAAGAAAAACCTGGATACCCCGGTCAAGCTGGAGTATGACAAAAACTTATGGATACACCGGCAGTGTAAGTGTAATAGCCAGCGGTGAAGAGAACATTTGGTGCAATATAACCATAAAAGACCGTATGAACAGGGACCTGGATTTCTATTTTCTTGACGGCGTAGAAACACAAAGTATAGATATAAGCCAGGCATTAGCCAATAAAGGAATTGACCCGGAAGTTCAGCCTTATTATATGGATGTATTTGTCCGGGCAGAGGCAACCGGAATGATGGGTACAGGAAACGCAACTTTATAATTTGAAATAAAAAGGAAGGTAAAAACACATGAACAGAGTAACAGCGGTATTATCAGCAGGGTTGTTATTTATTGGTATCTCACTTGCGACGGCACAACCAATCCAGAAGTCCACAACCACAATTCCGGTTTTTAAGAAATCAAATTTAAGTAAAAAAGAAATTTCACAACTCATTGAGAAAGTTAAAAGTAATAAAAAAGAACGAAAATTAAACGAAAAAACACCTTATTTTCTTAAAATCGCACCACCTTATCCTGAGGATAAAGATGATGTATTAAAATTAGGAATAACAAGGAACACCGAATGTATCCCTGTTCTTGATGAAATTTTAACAAATTACCCAAGCGTTGTGACACGTAAAAATGCTTTAGGGTCAATTGATTTAATAGGTGAAAAAGAACCTCGTTTAGTTATACCTGTTTTAATAAAGGCTTTGGATGACCATAACATAACAGTTCGTGGAGGTGCAGCGCATCGGTTGGTTAAATATGGAGAAAAAGAAAAAGTGTTGCCAGTGCTTATTGAAATAGCAACAATAAAAGACCTAAACGATAAAAACTTTGTTAAAGATATAATGGAAGATGAATACTGGGGTTCTGAATTTAGAGTTATTGATTTATGGCTTAAAGGAGATAAGGAAGGTATTATACGCATACATTCTCACGGTAAAGAAGTTATTAAAGACATGGAATCTGACCCGAAATGGGTGAAGAATTGGTCGCAACAATATCAATCGTATAAAGAGGCTATTATACTTGGAGCAATACATGATTTATCTATTTGTGGAAGTTCTGAATCAATAAAAACAATAGAAATGGTATCCAAAGAAGGTGCGAGTGAAAATATTAGAAAAGAGGCAAAAGGGCTACTCCAGAATATCCAAAAAGGAGGAGAAAAGAAATGAGGAAATTTTATCTTCCATTTTTATTCATATTGTTTGCCATAATTTCTTTTACTAATATTTTATATGCGGAGACATACAATAGGGGAGGCGCAGTAAATTATGCAGCACAGTGGTGGAATGGTACCAATCCTACATATGGCAGGATATCTGGAAATGATTGTGCAAATTTTGTCTCTCAATGTTTAATCGCTGGTGGATTATTTTCAACCGGTGAAGTTTATACTGCTGTTTCAGACTTAGCGACACATATTTCCAGATTCCATATTAAGACAATACAAACTTATGACCCCAAACCTGAACACGCTCCCAGATATTATCATGGTGATGTGCCTTCTTCTTTTGGGGTAGGTGATATAGCAATTTTTGATAATAACTCTCATGCTGTGATTGCAGTAGATAACAGTGGGGCTGGTACATTATTTGCTTCACATACAACAGACCGCTATAGAACAGCTACTGTTATAGACCCGAACACTGGGGAACCTGTCACCGTTAACGTTGATTTAGATTTCTATTTTGCTCAGTTTTCATCTGTTGACCTATACCTTATAGACACCACCCCGCCGGAAGTAGGCAATCCAAAACCAGAGAACACAAACTCAGAAAACAGGGAAAATTATGGTATTGGAGGCGACTGGCTAAACGATATACTTACAAAGGACGAATCTTTAAGTTGTGATA